>Ga0065711_1029253_pt1 | contig 36939 bp, 23 predicted proteins | sample Hoacrofraction12_FD_59098 | JGI IMG/M metagenome (GOLD analysis project Ga0065711, IMG submission 59098) | Hoatzin crop microbial communities from Cojedes, Venezuela - Epithelial fraction 12 v2 (version 2) | ecosystem: Host-associated > Birds > Digestive system > Esophagus > Crop | place... | reverse complement strand
TCCTCCTCCTCCTCCCTGGGGCTTCCTCCCAGCCCAGGTCTCCGCTGCTCCCCCCCCGCCGGAGCTCAGCACCCCTCCCCGGGGCACCGGCTCCTCTCACTGCGCTCCCCCCCTCCCTCACCCCCCCGGGCTCCGGGCTGCCCCCCCGCACCTTGCCCTGCCGCAGAGGCGCCCGGTGCCGCTCCCCCGGCCACACGGGCCCCTGCCAGCACGGAACCTGGCACGCCGAGTCCCCGAGGCGTCGGGGAAGCTCCAGCATGTCTGAAGAACTTCTGTTTTATTGCTGTGTTTTGTTTTTTAGCGCAGTGGTGCGCACGCCGGGCTGTGTGCTGCGGCACCGAGGGGGTGTTCCCTGCTTTCCCAATAACTGCACATGATATGGGTAAAGCAGGGTTCATTCACTCCTCCTCGCATCCCCAGCAGGCCTGCTAGCCAAGTCATTTCCCTAAAAGCTTCTCTGTCACCGCTCCTTTCTAGATGCTTCAACATCTATGGCTCAAAGCGCTGTGGGAAGATCACACGCCCGGTTTAGATCCCTGCTTTCCTTTGCCACTGCAGAGAGGGAGAAGCGAGGCCCGATTGCCCCAATGCATTTTTGTTGCCTCCACCTCTCCGCTTGGGTTCAGGCCGTTTTCTCTCCCTGCTCGCTTATTGCTTGTCTTTATTCATACTCCCAAAATAACCTGTGCCAAATCTTTGATGAAGGAGAATGTTCAAGATTCAAAACATACGTTAACTGACTTGGGCCTGTCTTGGGCTCATTTTCCCCATTTTCCCCCTTTTCACAACATTTTAGTTCCCTTCCGAACTCTGCGTTTTCAGTATATCCTAGCGATGCTTGTAAAAGATTTTTCTCTCCGTCTAAATATCTGGTCCCTTGTTCATTTCTTACCTCAGGGAGGTTCCGCGCCTTACGGAAAACAGTCTCTTCCTTAATGTAATAATAGGCACTGGGAGAGAATAAATATGTAAACAGCAGAAAAAACAGCCCCAAATTATTATCACCCTGATACTCCAAAGTGCTTTTCACCTTTGCTTTATTGGGAATGGAAGTTTGTGAACCATGTTCATGATGCCTTTACTGAGTAAGACTTTGAGGAGAAAGGCTGCCTTTTGGTTCTGGTTGTACAGAAACAAAGCTGTAGGGGGACTGGCTTGCAACCAAATGCCTTCTAGCTGCCACAGTGCACATTCTTATTGTCGGGCATTACTGCTACTGATTGGAGATATTAGCTGGCATGGATGGCTGGTGAATTCCTGGCAAAATACAGTTTCTTAGCGAACACAAGTATTGGAGAAATACGAGGAAACGTGGCAAGATTTCCAAAATGGTTTGTTAGATTTTTCTTTGGGAAAAAAAAAATGCAGAATGGAGTGGAGAAGGCATTTCTGGGCCATCAAGTCAAATTTTCTGGCTTCCAGGCAGCCACATCCTGTGATCCTGTTTATTTCCTTCTGACACTTCCAAAATGCAGTGTTTTCCATGCTGTTATCAAGGCGAGGTCCAGTGACATCAGGGAAGCAATCATTTTCTCTAACAATGTTCCTCCACCTTTCCCATTCTCCTTGCACCAAACTAAGCACATTCTTCATTCGTTCTGGGAAGCCTATGGGCCTTTGTGTCCATGAAAAAATCAGGCCTAATTTGGTTTACTTGAGCAGAACCAAGAAAACCTAAGTAGTGGAGCAATCACAATCCAACGACCCCAGTGGTTGTAAACTGTCACTACAGACCAGGACATACTCATCCTCTATTGTCTTGTCAACATCTTCTCTTGCCAAAAAACACCCAGGAAGGAGTTTACCAGCACTCTAATTAGCGTTAATCATGCCACTTGCTATTTGTCCTAATCTTGCCATAAATTGGAATATTCCTTACGCCGAGAAGTGAATGACTATGCCTGATCTGATCTGGGTATTTTGCAGCTCTCGCTGTGCACCCCGTACCCTGCAGATTGACAACATGCCTTGTGTTGCCCTAGCCACCTTTGGAGAAGTGTTTTCAAAGATGAGTAGAAAGGGCTTTTTGGTGAGGTGAATTGCAGCAGCCTCATTTGTGATTTGGGGGCTTCTCTTCAAGTCTAGCAGCATCGCTGAGAGTCCCCTTCAACACCAGGTAAAAATGCACAATGCATCGTGCCAACACATCTCACAGCTTCTGGGTAAGAGCTGTGGGTGGGAAGAAACTGGGAAGATTCATGCTGTGTATCTAGCAGTGGTAACTTACTCTTTCTGTTTCTAAAGGCACTTGTCATACCTCCAGGGCTGATGCAGATGCACCTCAGTAGGAAAGCTTCTGTGTAGACAGAAGTGCAAAGCATTGTGGTGACAGAGAGCAGCATGAAGAGATGTTTGAAAGAGACAAGGCAGGGGAGGAAGAAAAGTCCACCTCCCTTGGTTCTGATGACTATTGGAGGCTTACTGCAGCTCCTTGCTATTCTAAGTTTATGCCAGCAACCTGCCAGGACAAACTACATAGCAGCCAGGGATCCCTCTTGCTTTGAGAACAGGGAACTGAGTAATTGCTCCCCAGGGCCTCTGAGCAGGGCTCAGCTGTGGCCTGAACTCCTGAGAAGCTACGGTTCAAAGACCTGATGAATAATAAGAACAAGAATAATCCTAGCAAAGACGAAGAGTGGAAGGCCAGACCACTTAGAGCAGAGGGAGAGACGAGAGGGATGCAGGGCAGCCGAGGCTGGCCTGGAAGCCTCCTGCGGTCTGCTGCTGTCTGTGAGGGACTAGGGATTTGGGAGCCATCAAGGCAGGATGTAAAGAGGAAAGGCCACCTAGGAGCAGAAATTACCAGAGATGTACAAACAGCTTTTCCTGCAACACTGGGTTTTGCAGAAGGTAAGGAATGGATGGGACTTTGCAGGCGTATATCGTTACAGCTCCAGGGAAATAATTTCACCGCTTGTTGCTCTGATCAGGGCTGTTACAAGGACTTACGCTGACCGAGCCTTTGACCACTGACTTCAGCGGAAGCACTCTGAGTAACAGCACCTGGCTGCAGAGTCACACAGTCCTGCCTGGTCTTTGCTCCTCCAAGAGCCTCTGTTAGCACTCACTCTGCGAGAGGCCTTGGAGACAGAGCTGGTCTGAAAGCTTCCTGGCCAAAACCACCTGGGAGGCATCATAGCGTGGGAGCAGGAGAGGGTCCCTGTCTGGAAACCACATGCCAAATGCTGCAGGAAGTGAGGAAGAGTTTTGTGGTAGCCGCAAGGATTTGGGGAGCATCGTTAGCTGGTGCATCTGTTGATGTGCTGAAACGCTCACGGGAGCTGGTGGGAGAAATGTTGGGCTGTGGTCCTTAGCTGTCCAAACAAAATCTGAGGGTCTCTGGTGTGGTGTATGCTCTCGCAGGCCCAGGGCACCCTGAGTAGGAAGATAGAAAGACGAAGTGCATCCCTGGGCTCTAGGAAGAGCAGCAGCACCACCTATCACCAGAGAAGGAAGAAGGAGGAAGGACAAGACAAAGTGCAGCGCCTTCTCTGTTCCGCACAAGATTGGAGCCCGGACCTGCTAGATGACCCAAAAGAAACATCCTTCTTCCAGCAGAAGAACCTGTCTTAGATCTAGCATCCTTCACTGCAGAGGAAACAAAACGTCACTTAATGCCCCTAAAGCAACAGCTGGGTAGTAGACTGTCCCCTCAGGTCACCAGCTCATCAGAAGTGGAACCCAGTTAACATGGCAATGCTTGTTGGCTTAAGTGAAATAGTGCAGTCGATGTGCTCAGCCTAAACAACTTGGGGACGTGGTTGTGGAGTGGTCTTGCTGTGGTGCAGAGCTAGCAGAAGTGGATGAAGGAGGTGGAAAGGAGGTTTTGGGTGAGAAGGGATGAGAGCTGGTATTTACAGTGATAATGAGCCCAAAAAAAAAGAAAACCACAAACAGCTCTACAAAACTGCAAGAATTGTGCATCTTTTAGACGACACAACTGGGCTCTAGGACCTTATGCTCCAAAGTGTGCAGGGCTTTTGGCTTGCAGGTCGGTTCATAAGGGGTCTGTCTGTCGAAAATCCTGGCACCATAGGTACTGGTGTGGTCTGAACCACATTTCACTTGATTATAATTCGGAGTGATGGTACAGAGTGATCGGGAAGTAGCCCAAAATCCGTGATGTCTGCCTGCCAAAGGCAAGAAGAATGTTGCTATGTAATTGGATCAGACCCCAAAGGCATAGCCAGGAATGCTTTTAACTTTCTGAGAAAGAAAAAAGGGTTAGCTGAGATGGCTGAGCTGTGTGGGTGCTGAAGTTTGTGTTGATTTGTTTGCTGGTAGTGCTGAAACCAGAATAAAAATGGAAGCTTGGGTTGACCCAAGCTGAGCGTTTTTTTCTTATTCTGTATTTATGGCAAATGGAAGAGTAAACTATATAATTTTTTTGGCTGAGTGAACTATGTAGCTTAGCTCAAAATGAAATGTTTCATTGCTTTGAACTCTTCTTTACTCTTACAAACTGGATAAGCACGCTTACTTGCAACAGAGGAAGAATCTAAGTGGAATCACTGCCATTCTTTGCTAAACCTGCACCAAGAAAGTGTGGCTGCTAGATATCATCTGTTAGAAGGATGAAGTAAACAGGGTGTAGGACTTTACGTCTGGTAGTAAATTGATTTGGAAGGACCTGTGAGCAGAAGTGAGACAGGAGCATCTTTTTACATACACAAGTCCTTAGCCCAGTCTCTGGAAGGGGTTGTATATATCTCCTTTGCTCTAGATGAGTTACATGACTTCAGATGAAGTGGCCCAGTTTCTCGTATGTCCAGGAGCTGAGAGGCTCAGAAGCTTGGAAGAAAATCGCATTGCTTTTATTTTGCCATCTGTGCCTCATCTCACTGCATGCAGTTCTCATGTTTGAACTTTTTGGGATTCTTCCAGAAAGCCTTACAGCAAGCGCCGGCACCAACACTTCCCTATTCATAAGGTGGCTCCTTGACCATTGCGGATGGCTCCAGGGGAGAAGCGACTGTACCATTTCTATGCCTTCTTGCATTGCTGGCCTTCCAAGGTAGCCAGGAAAGGCATAGGTTAGTGCTAATTGAGATGTGGCCATCTGTCAGACAGGAAACATGCCAAGGCCACCTTTTGACTTTTTATAAGGAAAGGAACCAGTCATTAGTGACAATATTTAGGTGCTATAGACCTTGAATAGAGTCAGACAGATACCTGAGATGGTAAAGGTTCCCCTTGGATATGATTAGGGATCTTCTGAGTTGTTCAGCATCCTGGATTAAATGTCTTTTCATCCAGTGTGAAACTGCAGCAGAACTGCTTTATTTAAGTCAGATACTTCTTTGGAGCTGAGTGCCATGAAAATTGGCCTATTATTTATCTCACAGTATTGCTTAGGCTTCCGGTATGTAAGGACGTGCACATGAACATGGTAAGAAGCAGTCCTTTCCCCAAAGACCCGGTATTTCAAGCAGCCAGAACAGCAAAAGGGCCAAGGGGCGGGGGGGTACCCACCAGGGGTCTTGGACCTAGATTTTTATATGGGCATATTTATGCCTAACCAGGCTGACATCGAGTTAAATTAAACGAATTGCAGATTGTCACATTAGGTTGGTTCAGCCCCTCAGAGAGAGATACCGGCGCCTGTGGAGAAGCCCTGTGTCATCCAGGCAGGGTCAATGGACTTAGTGTGGGATATCTGGGAGAGCTGTACCTCTCAGGAGCAGTGATTGGAGGCGGGAGGATGCCCCAACAGTTAGGGAGATGAGCCCTGTGGGTGTGATTTCCACCTTGACAATTGTGATTTAAGGAGAGTGCAGGCCCTTTTCTTGCTGCCTGCAGCCTACACAGTGTGGATCAGGCCCTTTTCTTGCTGCCTGAAGCCTACACAGTGTGGATCAAACCTCATAGCTTAGTATCCTCAACAGCAGATGTGCATGAAGGATGTGGTAGTTTCCAGATTCTCCATCATCCTGCAGATTTCAACAAGTCAGTGCCTTATCTGTAACATTAGGAAAGTGCTTTGGGGTTAGCGAGAAACAAGTGAAAAAGCCGTTTGCTTTCTGCACTAACACACCATGAAAATATAGAGAAGTTCAGATTTCCACCTCCGGTCTCCTGCTGCAGCTCCCCTGTGGCATGGATACAGTCCCGCTGCTCCTTAGAATGTCTGCCAAGAGTTTGCTGAGGATGAAATCTGTTAAGGCATGCAGGCAGATGACAGGACCTGGACTCAGTTTTGGGTACCGGGACAGACCAAAGGTGACTGCTGGGCATGGCGAGAGAAGATGCTGAACATTAGAAATAACTGAGAAGCTGATGAAAGTCATAGAGAGCTCCATGAGAAACGATCAAGTTTCACAAGTGAGGAGGAGAATGACGCTGATACAAAAACTTGTGGAAGGGCAAATTTGAGGAGACAGGTCAAAATGATAGGACGTTATGGTTAGGAAGTAGTGTCATTGAGGAGAGATGACTTGAATACTCCTTAATGAATGGTCCCACAAACATTTCACTAGATTCAGTAAAGGAATCAATTAATCTGACTGATAAATACCAGGTGCCAGGAACACTCATTGAATTAACTGATGCCACCTTAAAATGCAGAGGGGAACATAAATTTATCTTTCTTATTAATTTCCATGTGCTTACCTGCCTTTTATATATGATGAGGGGTTATTCTCCCCTGGAGTATCTGTTAAAGAGAGAGGTCAGGTTTTTCATGAAGAAAATGTCCTAACAAATACCCTAGAGGTGCTCTGGTGATTCCCTGCTTGCCCTGTGCAGTGCAGGAAGCCTAGGAGGGACTCGTCCACATGCTGTGTTCCGAGTGCCGTAGCTCACCGCCTGGCTCGTGGCACCCTGCTCTGGCTGTGGAGCTGCTTTCGAGGTGGGCATACTCCACTTGTCCTAAGCTAGCTGGTGCTTTCAGGCTCAAGGCTTCTGGGGGTGGGTTGGGATGTGTACAGGAAAACTGCTCGGGAAGTCTGGGCCCTCAAACACCCTTCTCATTCCAGGGGAAAAAGGCACGATCTTGAAAAAAAGGCAACGTTTGTCTCCTGGCCTTCCTGTCCACAGCAAAAGGGCTGGATCCCAAACTGGTTGTCCTTTTCGCCTTGCTCATCAGTGTCCCCCAAATCAGATCTTTTTTTCCCCATGACAGTGAGGGGAACACCTGTAGCTTATGGTTCTCTGCTGATATCTTTGTGTATTCTCATCGGTAAGTGGTGTTTTGAGATCCCTTCTCACAAAAGAGATCTATAGTGGAAAAGGAACACATTCTCCATCTAAAGACGGTATTAAAGGTAGTCACGGACAGATCAGGCCTTTGGTGTTCAAGGAAAATCTCCCAACTGAAATCAAGGAAGGGTTGTGCTTCCAAATTAATTGCATGCTTCTGTCATTAGCATCTGGGCATGGAATCAAAAGTGATGAGCCAACAAAGCAGCACTGAGCTACTCCTGCGAACAGTCACCATCAATAATGAGAAATACTAGAAGTACTCTTTGAAATTCAAATCACAAGGAGCATCGTTTAAAAGGGAGCTCAGGAGAAGCAGAAATACCATGCACCACACATTAATTGTCACTCATGTGACCAAATCTTCTGTATTGCTGTTACTTAGCAGCATTAAATTTATTCCCATATTATTAATGCCATACCTGGGATGAAGTAATTAAACTGGCAGCCCATTTCTTCAGAACTAGAGGCCAGGCCTTCAGCTGATGTAAATCAGAATAGCTCCATTGCAGAGACCTGGATTTAAAACCAGTTGGGGAGCTGAGCCATTGTTTCTAAAAAGGGAGAGCTGAAAATGAAGACAAAACCATCATCACTGTATGTTGTTTCTTCTGTCCCAGGTAAGGGTAAGCAGGGTTAAAGTCCCTGCTGACCTGGAACCACTCCCAAAGCAATCTAGAAGCTCCTTCCATCAGATTTAACAAATTAAATTTGGAAGGTTAAATGTTTAATAACATGCTAGTGATTTCATCCAAATGGGCACACTTAGTCGCTGCTGTATCCTACTGCTTTTATAACCAAACTCATCAGACATATTCGCAAACCTTTTTGACAGAAATGCTGTATTATGTGTGCAGGAAAAGAGCTGATGTAGAATTCGTCATCTTATACTCCCCTTTCAAGCCCTCTGGCCACAGCTGCCTTTTGTCCACCTTCTAGCCTGGCTCCCAGTATGCTCATACCTCCACCACAGCAGGACAAATCCACCTGCATCCACAGCACCTTTCATATCATGACCCCAGTGGCAGGTCTGGCCCATGGACAGGAGAAGTGGTCAAGTGGATGACCGTGGTGATATCATGGCTCTTTAAAATTACAGGTTACATGATGCCAGACACGTCGTTATTCAGTGGGTGACACCTTGAAGAGCACAAGAGGTTTGGAGAAAGCCAGAATCTTACCTGAGCAATCTAAAGCCTGTTTGAAAAATCCACTTAAGCTGAAGGAAGGAACTTACTGAGAAAAGGACCACATTTCTAGTGTGTAGAATGTGCCTGCCCTTCTTATGTATGAAGGGAGTAAAATATACCTTTATGTGGGCACATGGAAGAAAAGGGGAGGTAAGATGATTAAGCTCCCCAGGCAAGAGAGAAGCAGGAGAGGTGGCTTTTGGCATAAAATTAGGCCAATTTCTAACTACCATAGCTAACATCAAATGAAGATAAGAAGATAAGGTTCCAAACAAATAGAGGTAAGGGGTTCTCTGTACAGTACGTTGCAGATCTGTGGAGCACCTTACTGAAAGACACTGCAGATAGGATAGCTTACATCGGTGCAGGAGGACATGGGACAGGTTTATGGAAGAGCTGCCCAGGGAAGTGGTGGAGTCACCATCCCTGGAGGTATTTAAAAGACATGTAGATGTGGCACTTAGGGACATGGTTTAGTGGTGGATTTGGCAGTGTTAGGTTTTCAGTTGGACTCAATCTTAAAGGTCTTTTCCAACCTAATTGGTTCTATGATTCTATAAGAGGTTCAGTGAGGGACATAGAATAGATAAAGATTATGTCTGGTTTGGAAAAGCGTGGAACTGCAAAGTGCTGGGGGCTAGGACAGGATTTAGAAGTGTTACCATGTTTGTAATATTCTTGTAGCTTTCCCTCAGCACTTGCTTTTGGCCACTGTTTGAGAAAGACAGACCTTTGGTCTGATCCAAGATGGCCGTTCTTAAGTTTCTGTGGCATCCCAAACTGCCAGAGTTACTAGACGTGCATCATCTTATGGTGGGGATGCAAAAAAAATGTGTATGCATGTTCAACAGCCACCTCTTCCAGATGACTTTTTGGGTCTTTTTTTGCATTTTTAAGGTAGAATTTTCTGAGGGTTAGATACCCTTCTTTAGTCAAGGCTGAGTTTTACAGGTACCATCTGGCCCTTAGTTAGAGATGGTAAAATTTTCCATTAAAATTGCTTTTAAGCAGAAATTGTTTGAGAGTTTTGGGGTTTTGTAATTTTGGTTTATTTTTTTGTTTTGTTTTCAGCAGGTGTTTGTTTTCCTTGAGAACTTTTTTTCTTTTAAAAGGAAAATTGAAACCCTCTCCACAATGTTTAGGTGTTCCAACTTTTCACATCTTCCTTAACGGCAAACTGCAGCGTTCAAAGTTTGGGGGATATTTTTGGAAGAAATATCACAACTTCTGATGAAGAACCGTTCCATCTTTCCGGGCTTGAAATTCATTCCCAGGCATTTTGGCCTAAATAAAACAACACAAGTCTCTTAACCTTGTTGCTCCTTAATGTACTAGCGAAACTTTGCCCTGGATTTGCCGTATGTGTGTCTGATTCAAAATAGCAACTTCTTCCCACATTTGTGGGGCTGACCAATTAAAGATACTTTGGATGGATAACCCAATACTTTTGAACTCCCAGTATCTGGATTTTTGGTGCTAGATCACTGACAATCTTTTTCTTCCTCTTTTTTCTTCTACTGACAAAATACCAACATATTATACAAGTTTTATGGGTGTGTTGTAAATTTTTGTTTGCTTGATCAGTGCAGATTCTTACATACAAAATAACTCCATTAAATGCCTCTTGCCTGCAAGCAGTTAGTCTGCCAGGTTTATCCACCTCTTGTAATATACAGGTTCTGTAGATTACTGGAATCACTGGGACAGTAACGCTCCTCTTTCTTACATTTCTGTGGAACATTTACCAGAAGGGAAGCAGAGAGAATTTAAGCTTTGGGATTTATACCAGTCATTGCTTCATAAATAGACAATCGTAATAATATACAAAGACTGACTTCTTGTTGGTTTTTTTTTTAGTCCAAAAATCTCTTTTACACCAGAGAAATGCACAGCAAGGTCCCACAGGGAAATTTTCTGCTGATCAGCAAGAGGAAAACTTACAGAAGACTATGCTGAGCATACAGAAAGCAGAAGTCAGCACAGTCTCCTTATGACACTAGACATAGCAGAGTTACTGAATCCAAATTGATACGTACAACTGCAGCTCTAACCTCAGAGCTGGTCAGCTGAAGCTTTGTGGGGTGTGCTAGTGCTATCACTTCAAACTATGATAATTTCCAACTACAACACACCTACAGGTAAGTCAAGAGAGAAGACATTTGCACTTCGTGTAAAACAGTTTCATCTGGGGGGAACTGGCATGGCTGATGAGATTAGACTGATTTTCATCAGTGAATACCCTAAGGATTCTGTGGCCCATGACCCTATCCTAACACTGCTTTTTGGAAAGCATAAAACATAAGAACAATTGGATTTACACTTACACAGAAAACAAATGTATGACTATATTCTCATGGTTCCATATGCCAAAAGACTTGGATGCAGACTGCAGAGACTGTGATTTCAAGTGGTTTAGCGAGGCCTGATCTTTTGCCCATCTTTCTTCTCTGTCTGAATACCTCTCTCATCGTTATCATGACTTCATGTCTTTCTGGAGGCACCTGAGGAATTTCAGTTGGATAATTCTCTGGGATGCACTGAAAACCAAACTGGATCATTTTTAGGCCCAGTTTAAAAAGTATGATGAGAAGGTACTCAAACATCTTGCAAAAATCCTAAGGAAATCCTTATCTTTCATCCCTGTGAACATCTGAATCTTCAAGGAAAATGTTCACTGAAAAGGCAAAATTATAAAATGCTGAGGCGTTCACACTTTGATGGAGTGTGTGCCTTTGGTGTGTGTGAGAGGGCCTTTCTCCTCCCAGTACCGCTTTGCTGCTAGAGAATGTCACACCTTGGCTTCTTCAGACACAGGTTTTCCAAGTGTCTCAAGTACCAGCTGAAGTATTCTCCGAAAATCACTCACTAGCACTCCTTGCTGGTAAGGACACAGTCCTTCTCCCATTGAGGGCAGTGGTAGAGCAGGATCATGAATTTCTTTAATTCTCTTGGACCTAGGGGTCTGCAGTTTGCTCCACAACAACCCTTGAGTATAGTTATGTTCGAAATGTGATCATTGGGGAAGACAAGTTGTTGGCTGCTTGATATAGCCAAGATAGAGAGAGGTAACCACAAGGCCTCCACCACTGGTTAGAACATCTTTTTGGGCTGGTGCTGCTGGTGAGCTTCAGAGATTTAAAAGCAGGGATGGATGCACATAGGTGTGCATCGTCCAGAAACATGAGCTGCTCTCTGATCAACACTTTGAACTCCTCAGGTCTTGCTGTGTGGTTTGCAATCTGTGTTAAGTACAGTCGTGCTCCTTTATCACCAGCAAATACTATTAGTAACTCCTGTGGTGTGTTTCCAGCCTAGTCCAGTTGCTCCTCTAGCATTTCAGTGTCTTGGATCCACATAATCACACTGGGAGGATAACATCTGATAGATCTTCACGTGTGATGCCCAGGTGCAATGTATGGTCTATATACCTTTCACTGGGAGTCTGGCCATAGCAATCGGTCAGTGCCTGTCTGGCAGGCATTTGTCCAGGAAGCACTGCTAATAAAAGCGTTTTCCCAGATGGAACCTCAGTGAGTTGTGCATTAATTTTTCTTGTACACCAACTTTTGAACCTTGGTCTGAGTTCAAGAAAGAGACACAGCTGTGGTCACAAAGCATTTGTGTGTGAATTCCAGGTGCTGTGCCAACTTGACAGAGAGATCTACATCATTTGCCTGCCTGTGTTCCTGTGGTGATGATGAACCTGAAGGGAAATCTTCCTGTCTTGCTCTTGTATCGATGTGAAGGTCATTCATCACATGCAGCAGGTTATTTAAGCTGCTGCTGCCTTGTGCACTGCCTCTCTGCCTGCGGAATCGAAAGGAAGTTTCCTATCTGTGAAGGCAGCATGTAAAGGGCAGCTGAGTCGCTGGTGTGTCTCTGCCAGTAGCTGTAGGACATACAGCACCCATTGCTGATCAACCAGCAGTGAAACTGGATTGTTCTGGGTGGTGTTTATGAGTCAGCAGCAGCTGAATTTTGGATGGAAGAAACTGGACTTCACTTTCCCAGGAGCAGACATGGCTGCAATTGGAGGACAGCTGCTGCAGTTTGAGAGCAGACCTTTGCCTTTGGCAGTAATATCATAGCACCCCCCCTTCTACTCCGCTGGGGTCTTGCCAGATGCCTTGCCTCTCCAAAGCAGCTCACAAAGTGTGACTGTGGCTGATTCAACAGCGTAGGCTTGTAGCTCTGCTGAAACAGAGTCACACTCCATTGTTCAACAAAACTGAAGTTTCTGAAGCATAACCTTCCCACCAGCAGATACATCTCCGTTGCATCTGCAGTGAAAATTTGTTATGTGCAAGATGTACTTGGTCCATCTTCAGGTGCCACTTCAACTGGAGAGTGGAGATAACCATCTGGCCTCTGGACTAATGTAGAGCCACTGCCAATAAATTACAGAGGTAGCTATTGTCTGCAAGTCAGCTGAAAGACATGATGAACATGAATGCTATCATACAATCGTGGAATCACAGAATCATAGACTAGTTTGGGTTGGAAGGGACCTTTGACGGTCATCTAGTCCAACCCCCCTGCAGTAAGCAGGGACATCTTCAACTAGATCAGGTTGCTCAGAGCCCCATCCAGCCTGAGCTTGAATGTTTCCAGGGATGGGGCATCTACCACCCCTCTGGGCAACCTGTTCCAGTGTTTCACTATCCTCATTGCAAAAAATTTCTTCCTTGTATCTAGTCTGAATCTGCCCTCTTTTAGGAGACATGTCTTCTTACATTTCCTCAGGAAGGAAATGTAAAAATCACCTCAGTGCTAACACAGACCCGATGTGTGCAGGTGGGCTCTGCATGAGCCTGAAGTCTAGCTGAGATGCTGCTGCATCCTGCCAATGGACAACAGGAGGGAAGGTATTACTCCAGCAATTAGTCTGGCCCCTGAGGAGACTGGAGGATGCTGGCACCAGTCTGTTCCAAGCTGAGAGACAGTTTCCACTGAGACATGGAGAGCTGTAGCTCCCAGGCAACCCTATACTCGGGCCCAGCAAGCATACAGGGACACAGAGGAGCAGTGGTTACAGCACTGTAACTGCAGTCACAGCAGTTCAGCATGAGTATGGACTTGCCCTCAGTGCTGGATGAAGTCAAGCTGAGTGCTGAGGTTGAGAGCCTGGTTGGTCCCTGGGGTTGGGACAGTCCTGGCTGAGGGTGGGAGGCTGTGCCAAAGCATTGGCTTGCTCTTCCTCGCCCTTCCCACAGGTTCTGTGTCTGTCCCAGAATGGCTGCCGAGCAGGGACTACTGGAAAAATGCAGCCAAGTGCTAAATGTTTTATGCTATTGCCTGATTGATTTTAAACTGTGCTTACTTGGCAACACGCCTCTCAGGACTCGTTACATAAGATTAGAGATGTTTTTTCCTAATGCGGCACGGTGGCTTGTAAACCCGTTGTGCGCCAGTGACAGCTTAAGAGCCTATATTTAAAACTGGGGCTGCCGCAGTGTTTGCCCCACACACTGCCAGCTCTGCCTCTCCATCCCCATGGCCTGTGATGGGATGGTAGTGTGGCGCACACTGTCCTCAGCAGTAAATCACTGCGGTGTGCATTGGCCAAGTCTCAACTCTTCAACCGCCATCCTTCCCCTCCAAGACTGACTTAAGTAAGTACGAGGAAGTGACATCCATGTTACGTGTGTTTATATTAGTGGCCTCTTAATGTCTTCTCATGTATTTGCTGACTTCAGGGAGCTAGTGCTCCCTTGCTTTTCAAGTGGCAGGTGCTCTAGTCCACTAGGACCATTACTGGGTAGGAAAAAGCATTGCAGGACTGCTCTTGGGATGGAAGAGACCCGTTGTTGCAGGAGCCTGCAAGATCGCCTTCACATGTGATGAAGAGTGTTTCAAACCCATCTGTACTCAAAATGATGTTCAGCTGGGAAAAAAAGTCTAGGTGGAGAATTTAAAAACAAACATCCCTTGTCAATACAACACAACTGGCAGTAAATTTTGCTTAGTTATCTGCAATGGTTACACATTTTTTTTTAATTAAAAGGGGAAGGAGAGTAATAAAACTATATAACCATGATGAGATTAGTTGTTGTCTTGCCAGGTTTTCAGAAGTAACCTCTGAGCAGGCTCAGAAAGGAGAAAAGGATGGCATAGCAAACATGACTGAGTTGCAAATAGCATCTTTGTTGTATGAGATGGAAAAAGCTCATTTCTTCCAGACAATAGTGTGCTTTTTTGTTGTACTTCTTCACAGCCCATTCAAAATGTGAAGGACCAACCATTATACCCAACAGTCTGTGCCAGCACCTCAGCTGTGATGGATGGCAGAGTCTGTCTAGTCAGGCCTAGGGGAACAGATGTTTGCTCTTCTCAGCATCCTGCCAGGACAAGTGCCCTGGCCAGACAGAGGTGTTGGCAGACTTCAGCCCTTTGCACAGCAGAAAGTAGGAAACATCCCCATCTTCCCCAGCCCCTGCAGCCTACAGCACTGTCTGCGCAATTCCTTCAGGTTTCTGTCTCTGGCAGGACATGTTTGTGGTAGGTAGAAACCTGGAGATACTGAAGGCAGAGGAAGTTTTGCTGCTGACCTTCTTATTTACCTGTTACCATGATTACTCTGTCTGTACACTGAGGGTCACTTCAAAGAACAAATGTTTCCTGCTGGTGATGTGAGATTGCCTTTAATTTGTGCCGTGTGTCAGGGCTGGATTTTGAAGTTGCCTGGCACACTTTCCATTTGTAATTGGCCGTTATTTCTAAGGGGAGCCTAACTGAGAAGTTGCAATTTTCTGGCAACGTCTACAGGGAGAAGAGGAGGACCCAACTCATTTTCTTTTGGTGAGAGAGGTTTGGCTGTTTAGGAGATGCTGTGGAACATAGGGAGGCTTCTAAAACTCTTCTCCTTAGCTCATTTCAGTAATAGAGACTGGTGCTGGCCGCACGCTTAAGCAGACCATCAATCACTGCTCTATCTGCCACCAAATCTCTTACAAATGGGTAGCAGAGGAGCTAGGCTCGGATAGTAAATCTGCCTAGAAACAAAACCGGGAGCTTCTGCTTCTTGCGTGTGGAGATGTGGCTTGTGAATGCAGTGGCTAGACTTGATGACTGGATGCGCCCTAGGTATGTTGACGTGGAGTCCCCAACCCTTTTGTAAATAGCACAGCTAGCCAAAGAGTGCTTCTGGGCCCCTTTTAAGCCTTCCTCTGTTAGGATTTGAGGCAGATTATGAGTCTTTGCTGCCTTACTGTCTCCAGGAAAGCAAGAGAAACTTCCTCCTGCACGATCCCATTACCACTTAGGCTGTTAATCAGGAAGCCTGATGGAGCAGTGGAAGCAGTCACAAGGGCAGCAAAAACAGTTGTTTAAAAATCATACCTTACACACCTGGGTCCCTTCAGGGTCTGAAAAAGAGCAAGATTCTTGTTGGAGCTGTTATTTCTTCTTTATTTCATCCCAACTCTGTGTTATTTAAGCACTGAAGAGTTTCTTTCGCCAGTGCATCAGTAGACTAAGGGTTAACTTCACAGGATTGCAGTTATAAACCTGGTTAAGAAGAAACACTCTAAACAAGGAGCATGGGAGGGAGTCTGATCCATATCAGGCAGTATTTTCTGAGCTGTCTCAGTATGAGAACCAGGCTGGGAAAAACATGGCTGTTGAAACTTTTTCTAGGCAGAAAAGTAATTTTTTGACAAGATTAAATCTATTTTTTTTAATTGTATTTGTGTTACTTTTTTTTTTACATCATACAATACAATACATGCTGTATTCAGCAATCAATATTTTCAGTGAAGTTATTCCAAATCAGTTCCTTATAACATTTGCTCTTTGTGGGACTCATTCTTTCAGTTCTCTTGGTATCCAGCTCATGGCTGAGGGTCAAGGGACAATAGAGTCTTCAGCACTTCTTTGGTAGGTGATTACCCTCAAGCAAAAAAGTTTTGCTTAGAAGCAACAGGGACCCCAGCATAAAAAGAGTTAATATTTATAACAGCTGGGGTTTACTGACTGGAAGATCTGGTGACGCCTTCTGCTTCCCAGTGACCATGTCAGAGATCTGGCTGAGCCATGTCTGTCTCTGTGTAGTAGTCCACTGAGGAGAAACCAGGATATCCTGGGTCCTGCAGGCATGGGGACAGCAACTGCCGTGTAGCCCAAAACCTGCTGCGAATTACTCTCCAGGCATCAAGGTGGCTCTGGCTTGGCTACCTCAGTACCAGCCTAGGAAGGCTCTTCCAGCCGTGTTCTGACTCCCAGTCCTCCCAACCTTTGGAGAGACTTGGAGGAGGAGGAAGGAAAACCATTAACTTATACCTATGAACTGTTCCCTTCACATTCAGTTTTTTTAGACAGACATTATCAGTTATTCTGATATTAAGGATTAACAGTATTTTAAAAAGCTATTCAGACAAAAGAAAGCGTCTCGAATACAAATGACTGCAAAGGACACCTTTCGTATGCTCTCCACAAAGACGGTGGAGTTCGTGCTTAGTCGCAGGACCTGGCTGGCATCGCCTCCAGCAGCGACTGCCCCAGGTAGATGCCTGGAGCATGAGCTACCTGACTGACAGGAGCGACCAGGAATGCTGGTGAGGTTGCTATGGCTGCCAGTACTGGCTGACCATGGCACCCACCCGGCACACCAAGCTGAGATGAGCCACCGGCCGAGGCAGTGGCAGGCACCGTCACGACTGGCAAGGTGAGGCACTGAGGTGGTGGGTGAAGCTGATGTGAGTGACCGAGTGCCTGACCTGAGTAGCAGCTGCCCACTGAAGGCTTCAGCTGAGTAGGAAGCCCATGAGAACAAAGCTGGTGATTGGTGTGATCCAGGGGTAAGAAATGTCCTCTGAAATAGTCCCTGCACGTTTTTTATAGAGTAACTATTTTCATTGAGTGTGAAGAGGACATTTACTCTTTTCTTCTTTTTTCATATTTCAGACAAAAGATCAGCAAGGAAAAGTAGCCTTTTTGCAACACTCCTGGTACGGGTCCAGTCCACCCTGCATATCAGCAGGCCACCGACGCACACAAGTGACTGGGGTGAGTGCTCAACATGACTAATGGAAGGAGAAAACAGATGTGCCCATTTGGAACAAATCCCTGAAGTCCCTGATGGAGGCAACTTGCTCATGCAGTGGCTGCAGCATCTGATTGATTCCTCTGCCTGACCTGAGTCATGGGGAGACAACCAAGGGTTACCTCAGCTGAGCAATGTGACCTACTCTGGAGGGGTGTGACTGGGATGACCTAGCTGAGAGGCTGCTGGCATGAATAAACTGACCCTATCAGCCCTGCTGAGCTGGTCACTGACATCATCTGACACAAGAAGAAAACCCAGAGCCATTTTTTATATCTGAAGAAAGAACCAGGCCAAATTTGACAGCCAGTATCGGGCATTTCTGAATACACTGAAAACATAATTTTATTACTCCATTTATATTATTTATTTATGATATCACCAGACCCACCTGGAATCCACCCAGAAGTTCTAAATGTACTGAAAGCGCTGAACTGTTCATTCTAGTGTATTCTGACTGCTTGAACCAGCCTCATCCCAGAGGAATGGAAGGGGTAAAATATATTTGCTATAGGGCAGAGTGGAAGTAATGAACACAAGAACAAGTGGGATATGTCAGAGAAAAGTTTTCAAAACATCACGTCAAAGCTATTCATATTCTTATGAGGACTCTGGATAACAGGGAGTCTTACCCAGTCCATGTTTCTTAAAAAATGTGGTAGGCAAGGTTCCTCTACAAATATGCCTCATAAAACTCATGAAGGAAAAACTGAGTCAAGTGTGTTACAGATTCACAGCCAGCTGAAGGCTGGGTGTAAGGGCCTGTTTTCACAGTGCAAGGAGATTACTGAAGATGTATCCCCTTCTTCTCATCGACCTGTGCTACCCATTATATTCATAAGGGACGTGAGGAAGAACATGAGTAGGGGAATTGCCAAGACTCCACATGATACAGAATTACCTAGGGTGGTGACTGCGATTAAGTGAAGAGTGGCAGAAAAGTCTCTTCAGTAAATGATTTGCGAACCAGCAAAGGAAATTTGATGTCAACTGGAAAGAAATGGTAACGTGGGAAAGTAATCCTTACAATATATGCTTACTGGCACTAATGGTGCACTAGCTATTAACTCTCACAATGCAGATTTGGAGTTATTCTGAACAGTATGGTGATCTGAAAATACAGGAGAGTTACATAGATACATCTGCATTGCATTATCCATGAGCTGGATTAGTGTACTTCAGTCTGCTTCAGCCCCAAGTGTGGGTGGTGGGCTCTGTGCCAGGGTCTGGGAGCAGGGTAGTGAGTTCAAATTTGCACACTCTTCTCCAGTTGGGGAGAGAGGTGTACAAGTTATTGCTGGGGTGTTTAGCTTTTTTTTTTTCTACCCAAGATGACAAACCAACTCAGTCTATTGTGGGAGAAGATACTGAGAACAGTAGATCAGACTGCACATCTCTGCTTTGCTCCGTTGCTTCTCTCTACCTCTCCATTTTCAGCAGGGATTTTATCAGCTGTCCTGCTCCTGTGCTATTCACTGGTGAGGGTCCACTACATCCCTCTTCTGCACCAACATGCGAAGAATATAAGCTATCTCATCCTTCCAGTGCTGTGACCACCTCTTCAGCCTGAGCTGTCACCCCATGTGTTTTAGTTCTACAAGTTCTTCCCTTGATCTTTGATGTGTTATGAAGGAAGAAGCCCTTCAAAACAGGGAGGTATCCAATATGAGAAGCATGATTTCTCTGTAACACTGCACACTGAATGACACTTGGTTTCAAGAAGTTGAGCCAAGAAGAGTTAAAGTTTGAGTATTAGAAAGAAGAAGCAAAAATTAAGAAATTGCTTTGCTTACTTCTGATGCTCTGATTTCTTCTGCTGACTCCTAACTCCTTTCTCTTCAGCATCCAGAGCCTCAGAGGAAACACATTTGCTAAGACGCAGCTAACTTACACCCATACAACAATGATCTGAAAGTAACTACTGCCTTCCTCAACATCAGATGACTTCCCTGTCCATCAGGCTTGTATGTTGAAAGACCTGTGGTCTTACAATAAAGCCAAATTCCAATTTACACCAAGTTTCGACTCCCCAGAGCAAAATCCCAGGACATTGCAGTCTTGCCTTTATGGACATCTTTGCACCTGCTAAAATTGTTCAGATTTGCCCATTGTTTCTTATAATCTCATGTGCCCCATGGAACAGGTTCTTCAAAAGGCAAAGAAAAGCCCAGGGTCAGGTAGTATCCTGCCTTTTATCAAAACCTTTCTTTTGTGCAGGGGCCTCATACGCACTGCATGAACAGTGACAGGTGAAACATCTCATCTTACAGTTTGGCTTTTGTTTTCATTTAATTTACTTGTGATCCTACAGATTCTCTTTTATTTCTGGTCCTTAGTTTTCACAGAACATCCCAAGCATCTGTTTTGTCAGTACGGCCCGCTCTCATTGCTCACACTCTGCCAATCATCTTTGCCCTAAACAAACCTCATGTTCGCAGCCTGTTCCTTGTGGTACCAGTAAAAAATACTCTCCATCCTTCCTTTGAGAAGTTATTCATGTTTTTCCACCTTCTTCAGAATGAAAGAAAAAAAGGAAAAAATAATACAGATTCTCCTTATGACATTCTCTTTTTCCAACAGTTCTTCACTGTGTACCTCATTTGTCGTCTTTGCAATGTATCTCGCTTATGCTTCTTCACCGAAGTTTTGGTCTGACAGTTCTCTACTGTTTATATAGTTATCGTTAAATGTTCCTATCAAATCATAACCTTGTTGTTTTTTTCTCTTCATCTTTCCCTGCAATATGTAACCTGCTCTTGTTTGAGTAGGTGGTCATTAGCATACACAGCACGGCTGCTGCTGTTGTTATTCTCATTATTACCATAATGGCTGGGGCCAGAAGAGAGAAGCAGCTTTAGGCACTGTACAAACACAGACAATCCCTGACACACACAAAAAAACCTCTAACATTGTTTAAAATAATTCTGAAATCTCTCCTGTGAGTATCTTACTCTCCCTTTAAAATATTCATTTTTACCCATTGGAAAGACACTACGAAATGTGATGTGTACAGCCATCCATTTTTTTGACAGTGTTGACTATTTTGCATTAGCTCTTCTTTACCATCTCACTTTCCAGCTAGTTTTAGTGACCCTGTTGCAGCTACAGCAGGTGAATCCCCACAAGACTTCATTTGCCGGAGGTTTCCTGTGTGCTTTGGGGAATTGAGCCATGTATTAAGTACTGCAATAACAACATACGGGTTCCCAGCTTTTTGAGAAACCTAGCCTTCATTTCATAGTTGTACAGTCATCTGTCCCCCTTGTCTACCCCTCGCACAAAAAAATAGCCCTGCTGGATTGGCTTTTGTTTTATCAACATTTCTTCTTGACATCAGATCTTCACCTTGGAAATGCGTTTATTCCCAGTCAGCCAACACTGGCCAGTGCTGCGCAATAAGTCAGCAAGTTGAAGTCACGCACTCATTTTGCTCGACCCACTGTCAGCAGAGGGACACAGCACTGAGCCCCAGCGAGCAGGATATAGCTTGCATTTTGACATACTGCCAGCACTCATCTGCATAGGAGATCAAAGGCAGTGGCTGAAACATAGAAACAGCTTGTAAACAATCAGGCTGTGCTCATTAATACTGATTGATTACACTGTTTTCTTTCTGCTTAATTCATTTGGGAGATTGTATCTATTGAGCCATCCTATAGAAGCATAGATGGGCCACTGTGGCATAGAGGAGTATGCTTTTGAGCCTTAGATGCTAAGGTAACTGGGCTGGCACCCAGAGATGTGAAAGCAATATCAACAGGCTTACAGCGTGAGGAATAAAACATGAAATATGGATGGAACATGATTTCTAAGCTTGGGGGTTAGAGGGCAGAAGTGCAGGTGAGAGCTCCTTGGCTCCCAGTGAGACAGGCACTAGACTACGACCTCCTGGTCCCATCAGCAGGAGTTTGGTACTTCTATACCATAGAAGTACCTCCCCATATCCTGGCGTCATTATCCCTCTGCGCCGAATCACCCACCTACAGAGCAGGCCAAGGAAGTCTTTACATTGTAGGAGCAGGAGCAGAAAAGACACTGAACTACAGACAGACCAGGAGGGAAGCAGGATGCCATCCCAGACCAGGAGCGACGCAGGACGCCATCCCATCCGAACAGGAGGGCTGAAGAGCTGTGTGGACTGCACACAAAAAGGCATGCTTGTGAGACTGGTGACTTTAGACTGAATATTATGAAAAATTTATTCACCCAAAGGATTGTCAAGCATTACAACAGGCTTCCCAGGAACTCGTTGAGTCACCATCCTCGGAGGTATTTAGAAAACAAGTAGATGTGGAGCTTAGGGACATGGTGTAGTGGTGGACTTGGCAGCATCAGGTTTACGGTTGGACTCTATGATCTTAGGGTCTTTTCCAACCTAAATGATTCTATGATTCTATGATAGTGGACATTCAGGAAGATCCCCAGCCTGTTTGACCCCTGGTAACTCTTCTGGGAGGTTACTGGCAGTGGTGCTGTTTGGGTTTATTTTCTTGAATTATAATAATACTTCTTTGACTGGGAGTGGAAGAAAGGGAAGGATGCCAGGGTAAGGAAACCTTAGGATGTGGAGTTTCCAAAACCTGGGCTCTGTCCCTAGCTGGGGAGATATCCTCTGGCCAAGATGCCACTTTTCACATCTGTACAATGTTGATAATATGCCCAGCTGGCAGTAGAAGGCTTAATTGGTTAATATATGGAAGACACTATATTAATGCAATGTTAGCATCCCTGGAAAATAAAGAAAGGCTAAAAATAACATAGTACATTTTGACAGAACTTTTGTTATTTTCTTTTTATGTTCAGTTCCTTTGAGTCTGTCTTTTTCCTTGCTAGGAAATCCTAATTAACATTTTAATTTTCATTTCATTACCGGGTCCAGGTTTTGGTACTCTGTAGGCAGCCACTAATCATTCAGTCCCCAAATGAGATGAAGGCTTCTTGGTGTGAGGAGCACTACAGATACAGCGGGAACAAATCCTGCCCTCAATACTCTGGGTGGAGATGGTGGAGGGGAGCTGACCTGCCTGTAGTCGGACTGAATACAGGTCGACAGGACTCCAGTTTCCTATTCCCTGTCACAATACATATGCCTCTCTGATAGAAAAGAGGCACAAATATAGATGCAGACACACTCTCACTTGGGACCTGGCATGGGAACAGCTAAAAGATCGCAGCCAAAAGCTACCTGTACTGTGGTTAGAACAACGGCTGTCTGGGAAACTATTTTCATGACTGTGGCAAGGCAGAGCTCTAGGATCCCCACCGTAAATAAAGGCACAGGCTTTCTGAGATAGTTTTCCCAGCTTTGGACCAAAGTTCTTAAACTGTTCTGGCTTTCTATTGAAGCAACCCAGGAGTTGAAACAGTGCCCTGAGCTCTGTGCCCCCAAACCTCCAGACGACCACCTCCATGGGTTCCCATATTGGTGTGGCTGATCGAGAGGCTGTATGGAGGCAGGGAAGGAGTGGACTGAGCAAATTCGACCTCCAGGTGCTCCTCCATGAAACATGAGAATAACCAGCTGTAGGAGGTCAACAAAAAACATCAAGTTCTGTACCCTGCTTCCAACAGTGCCGACATTTGGTGTTCATGAGAAGATATAGATGGGGCAAATATAGAGCTAAACTTGCCCAATACATTAATTTCATATAAAAGGTTTCTGAAGGTCTATGTATAAAAGGTTGCAGTGGGAGAGGAGGTGTTTGGGAAACAGGGCTGAAGGACAAGGTGGAGGGGGAAAAGGAGCAGGAAAATAAGGAACATGAGGAAGAGGAGGAACAGAAACAGGAACAGGAAGAATACTTTCTTCTCCTGCCAGCTCGATTTCCATGTCCCTTCTTCCCAGATAGGCTGCAGGTATGTGGCACACCTAGCACCTTGCTAACACTGTCTGTCCCCCTAACAGGCTCAAATTTAAGGTAAACGGGCTTGAAATTTAGGAGGCTGAACACATGGCCTGGCTCCCCTCCTCTAGCTTGGGGAGGCAAGTCTGGCATGATGGGATGGAGATATCAGTTAAGTCTCAACTTAGAAGGCTAGAAGAGAGGCTCAAGCACTGTGGACTAGTCATCAGCATTAGCACTTCCCCTGTCCTGGTTTTGACATATTCCCAAGCAGCAGCGTGAGGGAGGAAAAGAGAATTTAGCAGTATGGATAGAGACTGCGTGGTACCACTTACCTTTTGGGCATGGCCCTGCTTATCTACAGCGGAGATGCAGCCCTTACAGGAGCATAAAGATGGTATGACTTGGAAGACCATCTTTATTGCAGCATTCGAGACAACACCTCCCAAGTTTATTACAGTAAGTGCCTCCTGACTTTGAAGTGCCAAACAGCGTTGGGCAAGACCTGAGATAAAGGAGGTTCGGGGGTGTGAGGTTCCTTCTCTTCATTTTCTTCTCAGCTTTGCAAAATAACAATGTTGGTTATGAAAGCTATTAGCACTTGCATGAATGACCTGACTATCTTCATCAGACAGACAACACCACTAAAGTTTTAACAATACCATTAATAATCATACGTGGGCTGACTTATATGGGAGCCTCCCACCTCACATGCTCTCTGCTGCAGGAGCTACGTGAAGCAGGATTGTCTGCATATGAATTAATCATGGTGTGAATCTCTGTGGCTAAGCTTTGTTCTGCACGTGGTAGCACACACTAGATGCATATTGAAAGGCTAAAAACTTTGCTCCCTCCCCTCCAAACTCCTGCAACTTGCTTGGCAATAGAGTAGAATATTAATGCAGTGCTCAGCTGTCACCTGGAATTCCTGACACATCTGAGGACTCGTACCGCAGTACAAAACTCCTCAGGGAGGGGTTGGGTGGATGAATGGGTAGATAAAAATGATCAGGGAATCTGTAATTCACATGTTTGTTCATGAATTGAAGCAGGGTTCTCATTTTTCTTGCTTTGTTCTCTGCTAGACATTTGTAAAGATACTGAATTCTTTCAGAAAATGAAACTTGCTTTGACGTTTCTGAAAGCTCCCTCTTTCAGAGCTTGTTCTATTTCTTGGCTTTTACAGACATGCACAACTATGATACAAGCAAACAAAACCCCACAGATCTATAGATGCCTCTAGTGACCTGAACTTTAAGTCTGAAAGCCCTTTGGAGTGGATATAAATGCTTTTGCCTTATCCCTAAATTGCTGTCTGCAAGAACAGAAGATGAAGTGGTTGTCCAAGCCCAGGAGCATCTTATAGTGATGATATAAATTAGTTTCTACCACTCATGTGACTCTAATAACCACTGAAGCTCAAACTGAAGCTGGGTGCAGTCGACATGAATCAGATGGCGCATCTCTCAGACCCTAACTCTGCAACGGCAAACAACAGTGCTTTGCTCGATGCCTTTAGCTGTGTAACACCCAGTACCAAGTTAGACAAACTGAGCAGGACAACAGTTATTCCAGCCCAGGTCAGTCCTCTGGGCTCTAAGAATTTGTCTTCATTCTGATTTTTCCTCAACTCAGGGGTGGAACCAGCTTAACTGCCCAGCTCTTCCAGAGCATAAATCCAGTAACAGAGTGGAGAACACCTCTGCATTTGCAGTGCCAGTTTTGAAAAGCAGCAATTATTCTGATGGGTTTTCCTTTTTCTGCTTGTGTGTCTTATTTGTGGTTTGCCTGGGTTTTGTTTTGTTTTCTAATTGCTTTCTATTAACATAGCTAGGAACTTCCACTGGTAGTATGTTGCAGCTGATGATCACTCTGTATGTTATAAATGCTGATGGCTGGACTTCTGGATTGTCAGTTTGTGTTCTTTCATTTATAACTACTGTTTCCCAGGTTCGATAGTGAAATAGCAGGGGTAGTCCTGCTGCAAAGCTTGTGAGTTGTCTGAGTTCATGGATAAATAGATAGATGTATTAAGCATGCGGCTCTTTGTGTTACACCAATAACCCTGTGTACTGAAGAGCACGTTGCTTTCACTCTAGGCTTGCACTACAGGTGATTTCTCAGAGCGATAGCCAGATACTCTTTGAGCTACTGCATTCAGACTAGAGCCTGGTTTTCTAAAGCTGGAGCATGAACTGCTTTCTGGAGTGTGGTTTTCACCCTTCACCCTCAGAGCTGGTCTTAACCCCTGTGACAATGTTTGCTTTGGCTTTGATATGAGCAGGATCAAACCCAGAGTCAGGATGAAGAAAAAAGGAAAAAAAAGAAAAGAAAAAATCTTTAGCCTATCTTTGTCATAGTAGAGCCTTCCAGCACACCTCCATCGCAATAGCCTGAGTGTTTTAAGAGAGGGGTGAACTGAAGTAGAATTGAGTGAACTGAAGGGAAGTGAATGTGGGTTTTACCAGCCCCTGGCAGTGGAAGCAACAGGCTCTGCTTATTTATTGATTACAGTGTGCTCTGCATCCTGGGAGGGGGTATTCGGAGCTAATGGTGGGTGTATTTGTTATGTCTGGTTCAGAAATCAGAATGAATAAATGATAAGCAGTGGAATGCAATTGGATTGCTAACAAGTTATTTTGACTTGCTTAAATGCGAGGGAAGAAGGGAGGCAGGGAGTGAGCCAAGCTAGGCTGTGAGCTCTGCATGGGTACAGAGGGGCAGAGGCCTCAGTGAAGACCATGCTGGACCTTGTCATCGGACCTGTGACCTGTTAACAGATCACCAAGCAGCTGGCCGAATAGATCTCCTTGCAAATCATGCATATAGTCTCAGTCCTTTGGAGAGCACTGATACACTTGTGGGGTTGGCCTGATAGGGATGTGGAGCTGAGCAGCCCCCAACCATGTCCAGCCATTGTGGCCTTACAGAATGCTGTGTTATCCTTGCTCAATACAAGTCGTGCATTACAGTAAGAGCGAAACAAAGGGGAAGGGACACCCTTGCCCTGTAGAAATCAGCTTGGCCATCCCAGCTTAGTTCTCCTGAGTTCACCATTTCCTTGTAGATATATTTGTCTGTATTCTTACTGAGGGTGCTTCTGGAGCCATCTTCAATATGGTGCTTGCCTCCTTGTTGGACAGTGAGTCTGCAGTCATGGTTTTGGTGGAGCCTGAAGGCAAGTGTTCAGTGCCCAAAGAGCCCCTCGGCCCTGATGATGTCCTACATGGCACAGCCGTGTCTTGCTGGTGGCTCCTCTTGCAAACATCCATTGCAGTCCTTCCAGTACTTCTCGGTTGTCACCGACTTTGCTAAGTAGATAAGTGCAGTAGCTTGGCCAGTGCTCAAGCCTGGGTGAATGAACACCTGGAGATCCATGTGATGACTTTTTACTGAGCTTTGGCCTCAGAAAGGAAGCTGAAAGTCTTTACTCTTATCTTCTTCCATTCCTCTGATGTGAGTGCCTTTGGCATGTCCCCTCCCTGCCTGTACACAGGACCAAGATTTGTTGGACATATTACTGACTTCATGTTCCCTGTAGATTTCCTTCAGCATTATTATTTGTCAGTGTAATGAATAAGTAAGACTCTGGACCCATGGGAAGCCTTGGTAATTATTTTTACTAGTTTTTGTTTGTTTTGTTTTGGCATCTTTTCCCCAGGAAAAGAAATTGTAAATCATCTGTCAATACAGGAAAGTTGGAAAGGGGTCCAAATTTTTTTTTTTGCTAGCTTGCCTAACATGAAGAAAAAAGCCCTTCCATTTGGATCACAGAGACAATGTCTAGTCTTTCATTCTGCTGTGGAAGGATTTGCTTGGGGAATGCAAAATATTATGTACCTACTGCTTGTGATAAATTTAATCCTCTCTCCAGCAACAATATTAGGAGCCTAATTTGGATTTACAACAAAGCCTGGATAGCAATTATTTTACTGCAGCAGCATAAACAGCTCCTCATGTGAATAAGAATCCAGCCCAGTATGTCCCCATGGATATAAGAGGACACTTGCAAGAACTAAGAATTTGATTCACTTACATCTTCATTTTCTTAAGTGTGCTTCATTTTCTTAAGGGTGTGTGGTGGTGTTCTTATCATCCGGAGTTGGAGGGAAGACCCCCAAAACACTTCAACCCCAAATCAGTGACTGGGAAGGTGAGTTCAGGTTTCTAGAGTCCTAAGACTCTTTTGGGGCATAGGAGGCAGTGACTTTTCTCCATGTCTGTTGAGGGTAGAGTGGAAGAAAGTGGTCCTGTTGTATCAGGGTATATTTAAGCCAGACATAGAGTATATGGGGACATGAGAATTCATCCAAAGAGAAGGTCCCAGGACACTGCAATGGAGCTGGCAGGAATAAGTTCTCATGGGATGGTCCAGATAGATTTTCCCTCAGAGCAAGGGGAAGGAGCTGACCAGTTCTCGGGGTATCTTGGAGCCTGACATTTCCATTTTTCTGAGATTCTGTTCCTCAGCTAACTACTGTAGCATCCTTCCTCATCCTCAACAAACCTTCCTTCCCCCAAATCTGATCTGGTATCCTTCACCCTCTGCAGGTCCCATTGGTCTCCAGGCACAGCCTGGCTTTGCAAGTCCTGGGCTTCTGTCCCTCCACCCATCTTGCAGGGGCTTTAGGACCTTAACTCCTGTTGCCATGGATCCGATCTCCTCTCACCTCTCCTTTACACAAGAAAGGCTCTCACCTCCAGAGACCAGGGACCACCACTCAGGGGACAGGCCCAGGACAGTCTCATGAAGATGCCTGAGCTGGAAACAGTCTTGTTGTAGGCTGGGACTCAGTGTATCTCAGCTTAGCAAACAGACAAGAACATCCACTTCCATAAAGATGTCCTGTGTGATGGTTTTGCTGTGCAAGAGTAGGATCCTGAGACGGTGTTTAATGATGAGACCTTAAATATCTTGAGAACAAAAAATTTTGTTCCCAGTCCCAAAAAACTAATCTGGAGGTGCTCCAAATGCATTGGACACACCTTATCTTCAGTCAGGATCCCTGTCCCACAGCCTGCTGCCTTTAGTGGATCCCTGAGACAAGGTCTGTGGGGAAATTGCAGCTCCAGTAGAAAATGAACTTTTTTGAAATGTACAGTGACATCTTCATGTGATGTTCCAGCTTCTTTCTAAATATGTGGAAAACACTACAGACCAGCATGCTTGAAAACCCGGTTGTGCCCAAAAGCAGCGTAGAAAACCTGGGGCATGTTTGTGGGCTGACAACAGCATGCACCAGAACACCGCCCAAGTTGACTGAATCACCTGCAGATCAACCTTTGCAGACTGTCAAATCGGCCGCAAGCACCTCTTGCCTCCTGGGTAGGAGAGATATAATGCACATTGACCTCCAGGCTACATTTAGGTAGGAGTAGAGACTTGGTCACAGCTGGTTGTTGCTGCTCTTTGCAACAAGCCCTTCAGCTAGACGGTCAAGGGCTACAAAGGCTCTGGCCCTTATGTATCATCTCTGACCGGAGGAACCCCCTTGCCCCACCGGTGAAAAAACAGCTTGCACTTTGATGCCTCCCTGATCCTACCTCTGACAGGCTCCAGTGACTGCGGTGATATCCCTACCTGTTAGTCTGATCTCAAGGAGTCATACAGTTGAGTGAGAGCCACAGAACTTTCTTTTCGGCATCGTATTTCTAGCTTGTTTGGCTGCAGGCAGCGGTTTGACACAAAAACCCTCAGGAAAAGGAGAAGATACCAACATTTGTTCTGTCTTTCAAATGCCTGTTTTTCAGCTAATTGAATTTTGGAGAGCTGACTTCTGGGTTTTCAGCTCCTGAGGGTCGTAACTTCATGAAAGTCTCTGTGACTTATTTGTCACCTGATGTCCTTCAGTAGAGCTTCCTCCAAGGTAGAGTGATGAAAGGCAGCACCAAGGGGCAGCCTGACTCCAAGCCCCAGGCGGCCTGGAAGACACCTTTCTCACTGAGGAAAGGTCTTGGGAGAAAGGGATTTCATGCAGTGAGCCAGAGATACCCAGGTAAGGCACTGCAAGGTCAGCATGGGCTTGGTGCTAAGTTGCAGACCCACAGAAAAAGGCAGACCTCTGTACTTGTCAGCAGTCTAATACAGGCTGGTGGTTTCACCTGCCATCAGCATCAGACTTTTATTCCTTGCAGCCTTTCTTTCTCGTTCGCTCTGGAAAAGAAAAAAACCAAACCAACCCACACCTCCCTCCCTCTGTTATAATTGCTTCGTATAGGATATTTTCTGCTTTGACTTTGTACCATTTTTGCCAGTAACTTGCAGAAAGTGAGTCACTCTGAGCAAGCTGGAGACAGGCCAAGGGCAGGCTGGGTAAGGGCTGTGAATGCTGTTTTCCCTGCTGTGGCAGATCCCTTAGGCTGTGCTGCCAGCGGGTAAGTGCTGCTCTTGGCTCTCGCGCGAGGCCATATGGTGGGAAGTAGGTGGGAAAAGTCTTCCCCATCCAAAGAGAAGTCCTCTTCTGTTGTGTGCACTCAGAGGGTGGTTCCTATGTATGCTGCATCTTTCCTCTCCTCCAAGACAAGCCAGAGGGCCAAGACTTGGTTGCAGGGATGCTCTAGATGGGGAAAAAACAGTTCCCCCAGTAGAAGTTTGATTTGAAAAGTTGCTGGGACAACAGGGGCAGGTGGACCCCTGAAGGCTTGAGTTTATATGGCCGCCTGTTTCTGCTGGTTTAATCGCATCAGTCTTGTAGAGCAGCAGATACAAACTCCCTGACCTCTGGAGCAAAAGGGAGCTGCTGCATTTTGCAGGGGAGATTGGGTTTAACCCTACAAGGAGACAGCAGCAGGCTGTGCGTCTCTGTAGCCCTGCTTTGTGGCCAGTCATCTGCAGCAGGTCATGAGGAGGGACAAGGCAGGACAGCCCTTCTCCTTCTGCGCTGGAAGCATTTTATGCTCACTGTGCACTGGGTCACTGCATGAGCCAGGGCAGGATTGAGACCCGAGCTCTGCGCTGCTGTGCTGGGAGTAGCTGGGCTCTGAGGAGGTGCTGGAGGCAAGATGTGTCAGGAGAGGTAATATTTTTTATGGGAGCAATTCACAGAGGTGGATAAAAGGGACAAACTTTACGGCTCCCAGGTCCTTCTTCATGTCTGCAATAGAAGCAGCAAGAGACAAGCCAGGGAACTGAAATTCATAACTCTGGACACTAAACATCATGGGCTCTATAGAGATATTGGTTTTATGGCACTTTATAATTCTTATCCCCGCCTCTCAGCTAACAGTTTCTTGTTCCACCAGCAATAAATTACCTGCCACTCTCGTTTTCTTTCTCTCTCTTTCCCAGAGGACTGAATGACTTTTTTACCTTTCCCCATGCTAAAAATGTCCCTCCCCCACTTACTGGGTACCAACTACCTTTTCTCCCCCCCAGGGTGTCACCAAGTTAATGAATCAAATTAAACCCTGAGCAGTTGTTCTCAGTTTGTATTTAGCACAGCAGCTCACGTGTCTGTCGCAGACCCGAAGACAGGTGTGTGTACATGAAAAGCAGCTCATTTCCCACTGAATACATCTATTCCTTCAACAAAAGGCACTCTACTTAAATTGACTTGGTGCCGCCAAATGAAGCAGGCATGATTCCTGTGGATATGGTGATATGGCTGTCACGTTGGGAGCTTTTTCTGGCCTGCAGAGCTGCTGTACGACGTTTGGGCTGCGGGATTTCAGTAAGGGTGATATCTCTAACCCATGGGGGGCTGTGTCTTACCGCTGCGTTGCCAATGGTGTGTGCACAGGGCCTTATATCCAAACTTGGGTGATTTGAACTGCAAAATTTAACACCTGCTGCTGGATCCACCGCATTATCACTTCAGAGGCTTAGTCACTGGGCACAGGCAAATGAAATGCACAGCATCCCTCTGCTCTTCCCACTGATGAGCCTGGGGATGGCAGAGGGAGGCTCAGGTCTGAGCCAGCCTCCAACCTGTCTGGAAGGATCTCTTTCTCTTTGTCAGGCATCTAGAGTTTAAATAGTGTGATTCTGGGCCTCACAATTACTAAAAATAGGGCTGGCTACACAGGCAAGTGAATGCTAGGGGACTGTGAAGCCTTTTCCATCAAAGGAACAGCAACAGTGATGTTTCTCAGTCTCCAGCCCTAGCCGGCAGCTCCCCAGCCCAGCCGGCCATCCCAGGATGCCTTCTGCTCCTTGTGAGGACACAGCTTTCACAAGATAGGGCAGCAAAACATAACCCAGCATTGGCAAATGTGATCGAATACCTCAGATACCACATGCCTCTGTGGCTTTTGCAGAAGCCTAGCGGGCTGGGGGTGCTGAGCAGCCGCTGTGGTGGGTGCCTGGCTCCCTGGGTAGCTCTGTCAGAGTTGGCTGGACGAGGTGAGGACCCTGCCAGACCTCTGAGTCCCTCAGCCTTTGACTCCATGGACTCCCTCAGCAGGGAGAGAAGATGGGTGAGAAGAGCAGATAGAAATGAATCATGCTAAACAATGAAAATGAACATTTTGGGGGCCCAGAGGGGCTAGGCAGTCATAAAACCATTGCTACAGCTCATAATACTTACACGAGCCCATCAGCAGCACACAGAGCATCTCCCAGTACATCCATGACTGTGCTTTCCAGGAGGGCCATAGCCATAAGCTGGCTTCAACCAAACGAGGGGCTTGCCTCTGAGTTTTCTTGGCCCTGGTAATACCTGTTTTTCCAAATGTGGTGAATGTAAGTTGAGGGTAAACTGAGCAAGCATTTTTGTGATGCAATTTCTGCATGATGTTTAAACAGTGGAGTTGATTGCTCTGTAAAGAAAGACCTCTGAAGGAACAACACATCAGTCTCAAGCAGTCCCTCCAAGTCCATCTGTTTTTCTTCCCCTCCCTCTTACCTCTTGCTCTGTACAGCCTCTGGTTGTAGCCAGTTCTGGAAAACCCTTGAAAAAGTGTTTATGGGAGATATTAGGCACAGCTAGATGGCAGCTGTTTTGGACAAGCTCATTCAGCTGCTGGGGGATGCCAGTTGATGATGACCATATTGTGCGTGAATTTGGTGAAAAATTAGTCCCGAAAATGGGGGAAAAAAATAGGACAGCCAGAACTGTTAATTTGAACACTTTTTTATGATATCTGTTTTGAATTTTCCCTTCAAAACAACCTTTTAAGGACAAATTTAGCTCTCTGTTTAAAATAAAGAGCAATTAAAGTGAAGAGTCACCATCTCGTTTCAGTTAAATCAAATATTTCTGCTCACTGAAAATATTTAAGGAAGCCTGAAGTTCCATTTCACACAACTTAAAAATATTTCTACAATTATTATTATTTTGGTTCAGCTACTGAACTGAAAAATTATTTATTTGCACATCTCTGATTAAGGCAGAGAGAAACTTATTTAAGCACTTTGATTAATTATGCCTCTATTCCCAGCTGAACAGAACTGGGAATTCCAAGTCAAAGGAAACTATTGCTTCTCTTTTCTTCATTACTCTGTTAAATGGTTCTGAATTTGCGTGTATTCTCTTCCACTAGGGCAGTGCTGCTAGGAGTCGCTTCATGACATAAGAGTCATTTACTTTTTGCCTGTACCATGCCTATCATGGCAGGGGCTGAAGTCATTTGTTTCCAGGTCTCAGTGGTATATTAAATTTAAACACAAATAAGAATGTTGCTTCTCCATATTCACCTCACTGTTTTCCATGCTTCTCACTCTCATTCCTAAATATTTTGTTGATGATGTACTACCTGGGGATCTGGAATATGGGAGGGGAAATAAAAGAAGAATGCAAATCTGAATACTGATAACATTTCAGCTGAAAATTGTGATGTTTTGATTAGTAACTGACATGTTCCTACTTGGAAACATGCCCTGTGCTTCTGTTCTCTCTGCTATGGTTGCAAGCCGTCTGCTGCACCCTTCTTTTCCATCTGCAAAAGGAGTGGCAAGGGATGTCTTGGAGGTGCACAGCACACATGGGCTGAGGAGTCTGGGCCAGCAGGAGCCAAACTATGATTCTTCAGAAGCACTAATGCAGTGTAACCATAATAGGAAAAACCAACAACTGCTGTAGAAAATGTTTGGCTTGGGGGGAGAGGAATCAAAATGCTGAATTCCAGACTTATGGATGGAAGTGTTCTGCCTAGCTGTTGGCACAGCTGGCTGTGCTGCCAGTCATTCTGCCTGCAGGTACTGGAGTTCATCAGAGAAACAGGCATCCATTTCCCATACAGGAGCGCTAAGCTTGTCTCCTCTACTTTCTTTAAAACGCGTTTCAAATGATAAATGGCCAATCGATACAGCCATGACTTTCTATTTTTTCGCTCAAAACATTGATCAATAGATATTGCAGCTGTCTGCTGTCAAAGACTTGATTCACTGTGAATCTTACAAAACCTGAACCATTCTGAAGTCATTTCTATTTGCCTTAAATTGCATTTGAATTTGCCTTGAAACAGCTGCTCGATGCTGCTCAGGGCTCGACCATTTCTCACAATCGGAGTTTTCTCCAATAAGAAAGTGTCTTAAAGCCCTGCAGTCCTTTCTGGCCCTGATCTCAGCGATATGCATGTGGATGTATAATTGCAAGTTTTTAGAGACTGGCTCCAGAAGAACAGCCCGTTATCACGAAGAGCCAAGAGTGAGCAGAGAGTTGTCATGGAGAGCAACACATTATCCTGGCTTTTGTTTTCGACACTGACTAGACCAAACATTTTTTTGCTGGTATGAAAGAGCATCTCCAGCTCCTTACACACTTCAGTGCCCCTGGGACCTTGTTGGGAGAGCAATTTCCCTGCTTACTGTCACGCAATCTGCTGCTTAAATGCTTACAGGAGCAGGAATGCATAGTTTCCCTTGAGATTGTGGAAAATAGGCATCAATAAGTACTTTGCAAGAAAAATGCAGCTTTATTACCTGGACATGATTGATAGAGGAAGACTACAGTAAACCTTCGTTCTCCTTGCAGAGAGATGTCCCGCCACTTTGGAAATGTGGTGAAACTAAGGCAACAAAATGACAAAGGTGGCCTTCAGCACATCCTCTGAGCAACTCACAAATCTTTCTGATCCATCCTTTTCACCTGTCAGCCAAATTACTGTTGTAAGGCACCTGGTCAATAAGACGTTTTGTGACATTGAGTAACTTAAGACCTTTATCCCACAAAGATGCACGAAGAAAACTACAGGCTCACAGTGGTTCATTTCATCCATTGCAGGGCTGTGGCCCCAGACTCCTGTTCTCCCTTCCAGCAAAAGGGTGAAGTGCTGTGTTTGTAGTTGCGAAGCCTAGGAAACAGGGCTCTGGGGATTTAGCCACTAACATCCCATGGGAAAAGAGGATCTCTTATTTATGCTAAAAAGCTCACCACTAGACCCTATCCCCTGCCTCCCCACTCCCTCTGTGCAATCCAGACAGGGAGATCCATGAGGAAATAATGATAGCATCAGATGGAGGGAGTGGGTGGGTATAAACAGACAAACACTTTAGACAGTTGAGGCAATGGGCCCATGTGGTACCTTTTTCTTAATACATAGTGGTCCTGGACTTTGTTGAAACAGTATGTTTTAGCAATTCCCTTGTAAATCGTGAAGTCTCCAACAACTGCAGTGATGCTCTGACAATTTGTAACATTTTATTCCACTCAAGAGCAGGCTGGCCCCAGTCTGAGAGATGTACTTCATGTTTCATGCTGGCCCGTTTCATGTCTCAGACCTGGGAAAGTAAATAGGCTGAAGTGTGAATAGACATGGAATTTTGAATTCTGTGCTAATCCTTCTGGGCCCTTGTCCCGGTGATGCACAGATGGGCTAACAGACAATTTCAGGTTCAGTACTGACCTCTGCAGACCTTCATCACCTAGCCAGCTGGATAAATAATTTCAGTTTCTCTACTGATCTCTCTGGGTAAACAGATATTTTCAGATTCTGTCCTAGTCCCTCTAGCAGGCCAGTAGATAAGCAAACAGAGGGACAATTCAGGTCCTGCTTTCAACTCTCATGTCCTTCCAAATTTGGATTACCAAGAGTCTCCTCGTGTCTCTCTTCCTCCCCTCCTGCCTGCCTCTTGCCTAGCTTCTGGTTTGCTATGTAGCCTCAGAAAGGGTGCACTGCAGCTGAAACCAGTAGTGAAACTTCAGGGCTGGACAGAGGTATGTGCTCTGTGCTACCTGATTGTGACTCAGTGCTACAAACATCATGAATCAGAAGAGGGACTATGAGTGAGAGGACTAGGCACAGATGGAAGCACATGGTTTACAAACCCCACTGTTGAGCTCCGCCAGCCACAGGATACTGACCTATGCTGAAGCAAGCAACATGATGTGAAGGTGAAGATACCAACAGATATTTAGCTGTAGTTGGCGTGGTCTCCATTTGCCTAGGCCCACTCTTAAGCTCTGTTTTACAAACCAAGACAGTTGCTTTTTCATGCTGCCCCTCCTCCCCATCCAGGATACGCCAAGGGTGCCACACACAGATTTTCCCTCCTCTTTCTTACCACAGCGACCCCTGCAAAGGTGCTGAAGGCTGCATCCATACTGATGCTGCTGGGACAGGAGTACTTGTCCTTTGTTGCTGCCACCAAAGTCAAAGATGGGGTGGTAGAGAGGTAGGAGGTGATGAAGGTCTGGATAAGAGGGACAAAGATCCTTGGAAGCAATCCTTCGGCCATGGGGGCAGTTAGAAGACAGTTTTGCATTTGTGATCATGACCAGAAAAGGTTAATTGATGGCCTGGATGTGAGCAGATCCTACTCTTCTCGCCCTCTATTTGCATCAGTGCTGTGGAGAGACTCTCTGACACTGCCTCTTGCCCCAGCTTGTCTCCGCAGTCCCAGCTCACCTGAATCTACCTCTTTGTGCCCCAGAACTTGGCTCAGGACTCCTGGTAGTCCACTTCTCCAGGGACTTCGATACTCTGGTTTGTAGCAGAACCTGCAGGACAGCAGTGCAGCTACAGTTTGGGACTGACGAGTCCCAGCAGACTCATGGCTTTCAGATGCCACAGAGGCCATCCTGTGCTGACAATCTGTGACTCAAAGTCACAGCCATCTTTGTGCCTTGTCGGCATCTTACGTTATCAGCATCTCCCTCAGCCCCTTCCATCTCCTCAGTCTGGACTGCTGGCATTGTGGGAAGCAGGCTCCAGTGCTCACAGCATATTTCTTTCACAATGATTTTTGCATCCGCTGCAAGTGGTTTGCAAGCACAGACATATTTCCTTCTCATCTCACACTGCTTCCTTGCCAGGGCCTGGCAGAGAACTGAGGCATCCTGACCCCTGGTCCTTCCCCTCTTTCATTATTATGCATCAGTGTAGGGAACTGAGGTCTCACAGTGACGTGCAGAAAGCAGACTCCACAATCTGTAAGACTGTAAAGTAGGTATGTTTATTCGGCGCTGGGCAGCACGGGGGTAGTCCCACCAAAGTCGTGTGTGCTGAGTAGCAACGTGTCTCTTCAATTTATACAATCAAATATTACATATACATTAGATTTCCCAATACACCTATACATATGCATCTGTCCTCACTGCATATCAAAATCAGTTCTGATAAATCATTTCCATATTATAATTAGTTCCAAGAAGTCATTTCCATAGACTCCTCCCAGCTGCGCTTGCACAGTGCCTCCTAGTGGTGGTCATCGGGGGTCCCAAGATGAAGGCCCATCCTCTTCATCACGGTGTCCGCTGATTGACCTTTGTTTCTGCGCAAACTCAGTTCT
>Ga0065711_1004326_pt1 | contig 36942 bp, 25 predicted proteins | sample Hoacrofraction12_FD_59098 | JGI IMG/M metagenome (GOLD analysis project Ga0065711, IMG submission 59098) | Hoatzin crop microbial communities from Cojedes, Venezuela - Epithelial fraction 12 v2 (version 2) | ecosystem: Host-associated > Birds > Digestive system > Esophagus > Crop | place... | reverse complement strand
TGGTGTTTTGGGGTTTCGTGTGCTTTCTTATACTTTTTTTCTTTCTCTTATTTTAAATGCTTCTAATTTACAAGTTTTTTTCACAAGAAAAGAGTCAAAGAAAAGGAAGACGAGGGAAGAAATTTCTCCACAGTTAAGCATTTCTCTGGAAACACTTGGAGGAAGCAGGTTTCTGCAACAGCTAACCAAGCAAGAGGAGACAAAAAAGAGCAACTGCCAATGTTTTAGGCAAGCCTAGCAACAGCCCATGTCTGGATAGCTTGCTGTGATTCAAGTGTATGCTTTAACAGGGAAAAAACAGCGTTGGTTTGAATGCACTGAATACCAGTAATTCCCAAACAGAGAGCTTCCCGGCTGTTAGGCAAACACCACCGATGGCTTAGACGCTGTGGTATAAACGCATTTGATCAGCCCACACTAATAGGTTTACGCATGGACCTACCCCTGTCCTTGCAGCGTGCCGGGACTTAGGAACACAGCCTGGCTCCTCCCTGGGACCCCTGTCTTGCTCTTCTTGATTTGCAGTGAGAGAACAGAAAGATCCCAGAGTAGAAACCGAGATCATGACCCTCTCTGCACCCCTGCAGCCACCAACTCCGTTCCCCTGAGCTGTGGTGCAAGTGGGAAGGGAAAGGTGAGGCATAAGCGACCCGACCTGCAGAAATGTAAGGATGGAGTGCTGCCAGGGCAAAACATGACATGATGACACCCACAGCATCTTGCTCAAAGGCTTGTCTGGGAAGCCTTTTGCAGGTAACTGAAATCTGCTTTCTGCTGAGCCTAGAGCTCTTGTGCAGGACTTTTCCTGCCTTCTTCGCACTATGGATAGCAGGTATGTTAGTAAAGGCCTTGGATACAAAAGTCTTCAGGTTGTGTTGCTTCATCTAACGCTAACCTGTCACCTCGTGGCTTGTCCTGCAAGAATCTGGGTTGCAGTCAGAAATCCAGCTCATTATCCAGAGGTGATGCAACTCAAAGTTTGCCTGTCCTGCTTCTGCAGCTAATAGAGCTGTCAGATCTGCTGTCATTCTCTTGTCATCCTATTCAGAAACATATAGAAAGCCTTAAAGGAAACAGGTCATCCCAAAAGCAGACTCCTGAAATAAAATTGGCGCTTCTTCAAATGTACATGCAAAATGCCTCGGACTGTTCCCTTCGGTTGCTATTTGTACTGGATTTGCCTTTCGTTCCATAGAGAGCTAATGCAGGTTGAAAATATGACATTTTTTGGGAAAACATCTGCTATAGGTGCTAAAGGCTGTTCTGTTGCCAGTGGTTTGTGGTATTTTCATGGTGTATTTGGAAGAAAGGTTTTCCACTCTGTCTCCTTCAGTTGCCTTAAGCCCAGTGTTACCAGCTCATTCAAGGGATAACGACTGTGTTCACTTGTTGCATTAGAAGTTTGTGCCAAGGGTGTTTATGAATGTTCTAGCTGATTTTAAATTCAAACTTTAGTGCCTTGAGACACCTTCACACTGAAAGTAATTGAGTCACCATAGCAGGGAAAGGAGAGGTTCAGCAGGTAAAGCAGCACTCGGTGAAGAAGGTGCTTGTTGGCTAGTAAAGTACAGGGGATGACAGCTGGTCTGACAAAGTGACATTTGCAGCTCCAGAGAAGTGAGACTTTCTTAATTTGACTGGAGAAGTGTCAAGATCATCTGCTGAGTAAGTCAGAAGTAAGTTTCAGATGGATAGAAAGAAAGTTTCAAGAGGAAAAATTAGATCTGCTCAGAGCCCCAGGAAAAGAGATTAGTTATAGATATTGGTGTGGAGGAAAGGTTTTTCTCTAACAAGCCTGCGACACGTGACACAGGGGGAGACAGCATCCCTGACATGTCAGGAGAGCACCTGCAGCAAATGAGCGGGACACTGAGTAAAAAGGACCTTTTATGCTTTCTCTTGTAAGCAGACTGTGTATAGCCTGCTTTCCTGTGCCTTAAAACCCCTTTGTTACTGCGATGTCTATTTTAGATGCTGTAAATAAATACTCCAGCTTGGGTTTTGCTTTAACTCAGCTGGAGTTGAAGTACTTGGTTAAAAACAAGACATTCCTTGCCGAAGGCTGCCGCAGCCCTAATAGGCAACCTGGGAAGTTGTCTCTGAGGGCCGGGGAGGGGAAGTCACCTCTTCCCGCAGTGAGGCATCGCTGCGGAGGATCTTAGCAGGGCGCGGGTGAGCATGCCTAAAGCTCAGTGGTCCTGAGGGAATTTGTCACCGGGGCTCTCGCCTCGTGCTGTGCTTTTATGCCTCGCTGAAAGAGTGAACCTCTGTGTGAAGGATGAGTTTATCTTTCTCCATGTCTTTCTTTGTTCATGAGCAGCTCCTGGTTTGCTGGAGGTGCGAGTAGTTTACCAGCAATCATGTCAGAATATTTGTTAGCATCATAAAGCAGAAAAGGGAACTATTGCTGCCATCTCTTACGCAAGGTGACAAAGTCGTAGATGTAATAATGCACCCCCCTAAGTATTTACCTGGTTCTTTTCACATTCCTCTTTTTATTTTCCCAAGCAAAAGCAGCACTCCCTAGCAACCATTTTAAGGCTGAGGGCACACTGAAAGTGAGCTTGACAAAAGAAAATGGGTTGCTGCAGCAAGTGGGACTGGTGGAGCAGCCCGGCGGAATTACCAAGCCCACGCTGCGCACAGCCACACTGGGCTGCATCCCCGGGGGTCGCAGGGACAGGAAAACTGCAAGCAGCCACCTAAGCCAGTGAGCAGGAGGTGCTCAGGAGACAGAGTCCTGCGTCTTGACAACTCTGAATCCTTTCCTGGAGTTATGTGCTATACCCTTTTTTTTTTAATTGGGGGGAGGGGTGGGGAGGAGGGGGCTGAAGAGTGATATCAATCTTCCTTTTTAACAGGAGAGGAGAAGTGAAAGCCCCAGTTTTAAATGCTGACTAAGTGGACAGAGCGCTTATGTGGGCTGTAGAAGGCTCAGATTCAGATCCCACCTTTGCCTGAGGAGATCTGACCATCAGTGTGTGATAAATAGACTGATCACCAGGAAGTGGGGTATCTAAGCCTCTGCTCTTTCCACGTACAGGGCTGGCTCTGCGGTATCATGAAATGGCTCAGAGACAGATGTGGCTCTGCTGTGTGCCAGCTGTGTGATCCTGTCCTCTTCTCCCTCCCAGCTCTGATGGCTTCCTGACCACACAGCACACGGCTACGATTCACTAAGCAGAAGACATTCACTTTGATTTTGTTGGCTTAGTTTCTTCCGGAAGGGGCAAAAAGAGGAGGACAAAGATGCCCAAAAGCAGGACCTCCTTCCTTGAACATCAGTGACTGATTGGACTGACCCAGCTGCACCACTTACAACCCCACCTGTTGAAACTGCTCAGCATCTCATGGAACTGTAAAATCTTTCCTGAGCTTGAGAAAGACTGTTTAGCCCAAGGTGGAGATGCTTATCTGAGAAAGATGAGGCATAGACTTTCTGCTCTTGCTGTGTATTGTCTGCTGTCATTTTTTTTCCGTTGGAATCGTGCTAGGCTCATTGCAGTTGTATACCTGTCATATGCAGTAAGACTGGGATTCTGCAGTCTGAGAGAAGCGGGGAATTGTCTGGGACTCTCAAGCAGGGAAATGGAGGATAGATTGTATTGATTCACATTTTATAATCTTCAGTTAGAAAGTAAACTAGGAAAGCTGAATGTTCCTTTCCAAACTCAATAACACATACAAGTTTCAGGGACTTCAGAAAATGTCCTGGTTACCTGCCTCTGGCGTGGCTCCTTGTATCACTTATGAGTACTGAGCCAGATAGCTGGAAGTCTTCATATTCCCATCTGTCGCTTTGTGCTCCAGTGGGTTCTGCTTGCAACAAATGCTACTGAAACGAATCATCCCCTGGAGGAGATGTACAGGAAAATAATAAGGCGAGGTAGGTGTCAAGTGTCTGGTCAAGAAATTTTACTATCAGTCCCCACTAAATAAAGTGTCAAAACTGTCAGTGTGACCATCAGGAAGAGAAGTTAAAAGGTAACAAAGCAATCAGTGTAGCTGACTTGTAGGTATGTCTTCCAGGTCTTATAAAAAATGGTTGTCATCATTCTTGGGGTTCTTTATAGCAAAAAATAAAGAGGCTATATAAATGCTGGAATTTTTCTCCAGAGATTTTTCAGTGCCACTGAAAACTTGCTATTGCCCAGATCCATTAGAGCTGGTAGAGGCTGCGTGTTTGAGAACCGTATTCTGTCCATCCCCCCATGCACTGTTTAGGAACTTAATGAGTGATTCAGAGCATCCACTGTCTGGGGTCCTCGGTTGTGGCTTATTAGACAGGCAATGACTAAAATACTTTCAGTGTTCATGACAGGCATTCATAACAGGATGTTTGAGCTCAGCCTTAAATTTTTTTTGTAGCTTTGAAATCCTTACAGGGCATCCAATTTGTTACCTTTTTGGACAAGGAAAAAAATGTTTTGAAGTTTTATGCAAATACAAATATGATAGAACTACGAAGAAGCATGTTTTTGCTGTCTGGTCACAGAATCCAAAGATATTCATACGCACAAGGGCAATAAACACTGCCAAGTTAATTTACTCTGAAGAGGGTGCCTAAGCCCATTGAGAGTAGTTGTCTTGACTCCAGTTACCCTGTTTCTTATGCTTATTAGACTTATTCCTACCAAATTTGTCAAAAATTACATGATAGCCCTTGGATATTTCACTTTTTTCCTTGACCTGCTGCTATTCTCCATCAAAGCACAATCCTGTTTTGTAATTAAATCAATGCTTATTCTATTTCCTCATTGTTTGTTCCGTTTCTTTTAAGGTTCTGCAGTCGAAACAATAATACTTCATTAGCGCTGGCATTAAGGGGAAATTGCCAGATCTAAAACTATTGGTTATTGAAGCAGTATAAACTCTTCTGCTTCGGGACATTTATCTTGGGTTTGAGCAAATAAATTGCTCTATAACAGCCAAATTTAGGGGTTTGGGAATTTCCTTTTTGAAGCATCTTGTTCTGGCTACTCTTGGAAACAAAACAGATGGCAGTTCTCCTGCAACGTAGGAAAGTTTGTGCTCCTTACTAAAAAGTGCTCCAAGCTCCAAAATAAATGTTGGCCAAGGAAACTTAGGGAGTCTGTGTATTTCTGCAATTGCTTCACTACAGCTTAGCGTATATAAAACTATGCAAGAGTTACGTAGTAGATTTCACTCATACTAGGTGGTGAGACACCAGCTGATATTGCCTCTATATTTAGGTTTAAAGTACGTGTTAAAAATACAGACAGTCTGAAGCATGGTAGAGTCAAGTTCTGTTTATTTTTGGTAAGGTGACTCCAAATCATATTATGAGCTGGGGAAACATCATCAGTTCCTGAGGCAGTCACAATAACAATAGCTTTATCAGCACTCATTCACCATTTTAAAGAACAAAGGTTAATAAACAGGAGATAGAATATTTATTCTAATATGGGTCCCTTGGGTACTAAGTCATCTTTAATGAGAAATGAGGTAATTACCAGTTCTGTCACCTTTCGTCTCTCAAATATACTTGAAACTGTTTAGTATGAGGCGTGTGTCGTTCAATGGAAAAGAAAGATTTAGAAGTTATTGTAAAGCACTGCAATATCACTATATTAATGTAAAGACAGCGAAGCCTGTATCAAAGTATATCTTTAAAAGGGATTGGAACATTTTTCTTTAATCAGAATTGAAAGAGATGTCAGGACAAAAGAATACATCAGTTGTCCTGATATGTCATCACCCTAATCACTACAGACTACTTGGCTCTACAAATTAGAGATATTTCGGGTTTGAAATGGAAAACATAGTGAAAGAATTGGACTGTGACAAATTGAGGAAGGATGAATTTCTAAATTTGCGTCACCTGCCTTGCATCCAGAAAGCTCATGGACAGTGATATGAGATCAGCTAGGGTGAAAAACAAAATCACAAAGGTAATGCACATGAAGAAAGAACAAGGAACGGCTGCCGCAATTAAAGACAACTCAAGCAGTCGGGCTTCTGGAGGTCTGTAAGCCTCATTTTCCTTTGCTTTGCTGCATTTGCTGGATCAAAGATCCTTGAAGTGGATTTAACTGCCTGCCTCTTTTTGCAATGTCAGAGCAGTGGAAAGGAGACAAGATGTAGATGAGAACCACGTTCTGCAGAATTAGGTTACGGAAAGATAATTACACAAACAGCCTTCATCCACATGCTGCGCAGTGCAGGTGGGATTTAAATGGTTCAGGTTACACAGGGTGAAATAAATAGTCGCTATCAGGTCAGTGGTGGGCCAGGGACATGGCCTTCTGGAGGAAAGTTTCCTTCAGCCATCTCTGCCTCTGAAGTGTCTTTTGTAGAGAGCCCAAGCAGAAGTGGGGGATGGGTTTGCCAGCACCTGCCTGCTCCCCATGGCAGAGCTGGGAGTGGGGGTCCAGGCTGGACCCCAGCTTTGGCTGTGGCCATGGGCTTCCCCTGCAGGTGAGATGAGTCAGGGGGGTGAAGATGGCACAAAACTGGGTGCAGTGGCTGATAGGCCAGAGGGTTGTGCTGCTGTTTGGAGGGACATGGACAGGCTGGAAAAATGGGCTGACAGGAACCTCACGAAGTTCAGCAAAGAGAAATGCGAAGTCCTGCCGCTGGGGAGGAACAACCCCATGCATCAAGACAGGCTGGGGCTGCCCAGCTGGAAAGCAGCTTGGCAGAAAAGGACTTAAGAGTCCTGGTGGACACCGGCTTGACCATGAGCCAGTAATGTGCCCTTGCTACCAACAAGGCAAATGGTGTTCTGAGCTGCATTAGGAACAGTGTTGCCAAGACATCGAGGGAGGTGATGCTGCCCCTCTGCTTAGCACTGGTGAGACACATCTGCAGTGCTGTGTCCAATTTTGGGCTTCCCAGTACAAGACATGGACTTACTGGAGAATCTCCAGCAAAGGGCCACAAAGATGATGAAGGGACCAGAGCACCTCTTCAATGAGGAGAGGTTGAGAAAGGTGGGACTATTCAGCCTGGAGAAGAGAAGGCTCATCAGCTTATCAATTGGTATAATTACTTTCAGGGAGGGTTCAAAGAGGACAAAGCCAGGATCTTTTCAGTGGTGCCCAGTGACAAGGCCAGAGGGGATGGGCACAAACTGCAACACAGGAGGCTCTGTCTGAATATCAGGAAATGTACTTTTTTACTGTGAGGGTGACCAAGCACTGGCACAGGATGCCCAGGGAGGTTGTGGAGTCTCCATTCTTGGACACACTCGGAAGCTACCTGGACACAGTCCTGGGCTCTAGGATGAGATGACCTCCAGAGGTCCCTTCCAACCTCAACCACTCTGTGAGAACAGCTGATTACTGTTGGAGTAACAACCTTGTTGGCATTTATCTCCCAGGCAAAGCCAGGAGAACTCTTCACCTAAAACATTATGCTCAACAGGACAAACACTTTGTGGCTGTGTTTACTCAGACTGTAAAATGCTGAGGGAAGAGAGGCCCAGATCCAGGTGCAGGGGCACTCGTGCTGGTGGGACAGCCAGACGAGAAGGAGACTTGCAAAGGGAGCAATGAGGACAACGAGCACTCTGAAAATTCAGATAAGTGTTTGCAAAGAAATTGTGTGCATTTCCACCCTCCCCTGCTTTCCTCCATGTAAACATTTATCTAGCTTTAAAAAATCACTGGCAAATGGCTGATGGTGTTGTTCTCAAGTAATAGCTGCTAAACCAGCTCCAGGCTTGGTTCATTACAGAGTAATGATGGCTTTGCATCTTCTTGTTTGCTATTCAATAATTGTCCTCTTAAGTGAAAGTGCCTATTGACCTGAGCAAAATATAATCATGTCTCCCTTCAACTTTCAATTTTTTAAAAACATTTCTGCATTGAACTGGCTTTCTCAAATAATGATTGTATTTGTTATAGATTTCCCTGGCAACATAACAGTGTGGAAATATTTGTACTAGTCCTTTCCGCTTCGGTTCTAATATGCAATAGTCATTTTTACATCAGCAGCCACAGTCAAGCTTTCCCTTCAGTGTAGAGGTGAAAGAGCTCCTTAGCTTGTCTGCATCACAACTTCTCAGTAGTTCCCTGTTCCCACCTACTAATCAGGGATAAATAACATCTCCCTTCCTCTGCAGGTGCTGATGCATCTGCAATGGGTTGGCACCTACTTTCAGTCTCATCCACGAAGACAGTTTTCAGAAGTGCTAGCACTGGTAAATCCGCACTGAGAACTTGCAGATTCTAATAAATCAACCCACTTCTTTCTTATTTGAAGGTCTGGAAAGTTCCCAAACCATGGCAAGTTTGGGAGTGTATTGCTCCTTCCCTCCTCGTGATGCACTGTCTGGGTAGGAATTGGGGAGTTCGCTTCCAGGTGGCCAGGGAGACTCCACAGCAAACTCTTAACTGACTTCTTGATATGATACCATCTCCGTACTGAAAGATCAGCAGGTTTATTTAAAACTGTGCAGTATAATTCTGCAAAACTAACTACTGTTATCAGTGGCTTTGATCCCTTTCAAAAACTGCATATAGCACTTCTGAGTGCAATTTCATGTGGTGGGTTTATTACCTTAACAGGCAGGAGAAAATTTTCAAGACCCCTCCATGCAAAATTAGCTATTTTGTTACATTTAATTAATTCAGGTTCATGTGATTTCAGCACAGCATAAACGGTTAGATGTTGAGAAATGGAGAACATTAAAATAAAATGAGAATCACTTTTTTTTCTCCAAACCCAATGATTTCAGTTCTGTTTTAAAGACTAACAATAGTTTCTGCTAAGAATAACAAGTTACTAACTAAGCTAGCAGCACAGCAGAAGGTAAAAATATTTTTTAAAACGTGCAGTATGGTCAGTAGGTGCAGAAACTTAAATATTTGTTTTAAAATGCCAGCATATGCTTGTTCCACGTGAAAGGCCACTGTAAACAGTCCCAATTACTGCTAATTGATTTAAAATGCAGAACTCAGTAGGAAATCACAGATGTTAACTGCTCAGTGATGCACTAAAACTTCCTAAGTTTCTCACAAAAGATATGGTGTAGTTGCAAGATGTCTTTTTGAGGCCCAGGGATTATATAAATCTGTTCCAGTGAGAGCTGTTCCACGAAAAGCATTGATATTAGGCTTGCAAGGCTGTTAAAGAAAATGACTTTATATTTGTTTCAGGACCTTCACCCTGTAGAAGAATGAAGAAAATGTCTAATATTTTTGTACTGCAAAGAAGAGAGAAAATCCCTCTTTTGTAGACTCCCATGAATGATTTCAGAACCCTTTATAAAGAAAGCTGGCCATTTTCTTGAAAAGCTGAAAAAAGATGTGGGAGAAAGACTTGAAAAAATCCAGTCAGCAGAAAACAGGTCTCCTGAACTGATAGGCAACACTGAAGCTTAAACTATAGGACAGAGAATATAGGCAAAATGTTCCAGAAGTCTTTGATTAAAAGAGCAAAAAAGTTGTCTATGCACTGTCAGGGAGCCTGAAGTTAAACAACGGTCTTAAGTGCATAAGCAGGATGCAATAACCACTTAAATGTAAATGAAGACAAGCTTCAGCAACCAAATTGCTTCTAGAATTAAAATGACCCTGTTCCCTCCTCGTCCATAGAAACTACCTACAGACACTATCTGCTGGCTAATCCTCATCTTCATTTCTTTTTCTGTGGCAGTTATGATGGCGCTTTCTCTAGCAGAAGTGATTTTTCTGAAAGTTAAAGAAACTTTTTTTTTTTTAAAACCACAGAGCTATTAGTATAAATTCTTTTATGCCACTAGAAATTCATTAATATCCCAAGCTGACGGTGAATCTCACAGCAAGGTGCAGTGCTGCAGATCAGTTACTGGCAGGTTTCCCAGCAGGTGAGCTGGGAGCTCAGCTTGTATGGTTTAAAGCTCGGGGGCATCCCTGGGCTGCAGATTATTTTTTTGCTGGCAATCTGGGACCTGAAGGGTTGGTGGCTCTTGCACAGCGCAGACTAATAGCAATAGCTTGCTGAAAAAAGTGAGTTGGATAAAACTGCCAATCAGTTCATCTCCTGTAATCAGGAGAATTTGGATCTGGTACAAGACTGACGTTTACCCATGCATCTGCATGCTCTTTGTAAAATAAATGCATTATTTGTCATAGAATCATAGAATGCTTTGGGTTGGAAGGGGCCTTTGGAGGTCATCTATCCCAACTCCCCCTGCAGTGTGCAGGGACATCTTCAACTAGACCAGGTTGCTCAGAGCCCTGTCCAACCTGGCCTTGAATGTCTCCAGGGATGGGGCCTCCACTACCTCTCTGTTCCAGTGTTTCACCACCCTCATAGTAAAAAATTTCTTCCTTATATCTAGTCTAAATTACCCTCTTTTAGTTTAAAACCATTACCCCTTGTCCTATTACAACAGGCCTTGCTAAAAGGCTTGTCTTCGTCTTTCTTATAATCCCACTTCAGGTACTGGAAGACTGCAATAAGGTCTCCCCGGAAACTTCTCTCCTCCAGGCTGAACAGCCCCAACTCTTTGAGCCTTTCCTCGTAGCAGAGGTACTCCAGTCCTTGGAATCTTTATCCCCTGTGAAGTTTTCTGAAATCCTATTGCAAAGCGCTGTAAGCTGGGAACGTGATGTTCGCAGTGCCACTGCGGGTCCCAGGCACAGCTCCCAGCCCAGAAGATGACAGAGAGAGAATGCCTTTCCTTGGGAGTGCTCTTTGAGACAATAATACCAGTGCAAAGGGAATGAAAGCGGCCACCCTTCTGCAGCTGAGGTTGTGTTTATGTCAGTGCAAGCTGGCACGACTGAAAGATGTATCTATTTTGGAGTGCACTCTGGAAACATATAGCCTAACAGGCAGACCAACATGTGAAAAATGCACTCTGGCCTCAGATAGACAGGGCATTGCCTGGTTACACTGGCAGGATTAGGGGATTCTCTCTGCCTACAACTATCCACCAGCCCATTCCAGGGCACAAATCTTACCCTGCCTCTCCTTCCCAACCTGACCTCTCCAAAACCCAATGAGACAGTAACAGAATGTCATTTAGTGGTCATCATCCTAGACCTATAGGGTTACGTAAGTTGGAGAGCACTTTGGGAGTCATCCAGCTCCAAGACCTAACTCAAGACCGGGCCAGCATCTGCCAGATCCTTCAGACTGGCTGGGGGACAGCCTTTGTATGGCAGAAGCACAGACAAGGGCCATTAGCAATGTCAGTGTCCTCCTCTGGCTTGCTCCTCACTGTTTTCTCCTTTCTGACAAGCCTGCTGGTGTTTTGGGCAAGGCTTCTGGTTTACTCTGCAGCCTTTTCCAAAGGTATTTCCTGGACTGGAAGACTTCCTCCGCCTCCATCTGTACTGTGCCTCAGTACTGGTGTATGTTTTATGTGGTGTGCTTCTTATATTATAGTTTTAGGTATGCCATCGGGAACAGTTCCATTGCATGTGCTGTCTTCCTATCCATCCTCTTAAAAATACAGATGAGAAACCAAAGATGAAGAATATTTATGCTGAGAAAAACAACCTGAGAATCAGGAGTAACACATTTTCCTGTGTCGTTATGTATACATATTGGAAATGTTATCCTGCTGTTTATTTAATGAAATTGTACTGGGGAAAAAAGGAGAAGGATGCAGGTGTGGCAAATGTGTCTAGCACATCTTCAAAGGCCAGAGTCGTGATGATAATGTGAGCATGGGTTTATTCATAAAATCATAGAATGCTTTGGGTTGGAAGGGACCTTTAGAGGCCATCTAGCCCAACCCCCCTGCAGTAAGCAGGGACATCTTTAACTAGGTCAGGTTGCTCAGAGCCCCATCCAACCTGATCTTGAATCGTTATTGCTCTGCATTTTAGAAACACACTTTAAAAACTTCGAATTGTACTAGGCATTTGTTTGCACACAGGCAGTTCTGCCTCTCCTTTCTGTAATTTTATTGGAAATGTAATAGAGATTTTGGATATCAAATACATTCCACAGTATTTCAAGGCTCTGCCTGTGCTACTGCGTGATACCTGATTTATGAAAAGAAGGCACCTTTTTCCCCCATCTCTATGTATCTGATGGAAAAATACAGTAAATTGAGATTAATATATCCATTCCTTGTGCATGTGGGTGGATGTAGAGGAGATGCAGATTTCAGTCTCTTAGAGATTTCTCCGCTCACCTTATGTAACCTTGAAAGATTGGGTTTTTTAAATCTTTACTCCTCTAGCCTTGTGCTGGATGCTGCCAATGGGACAATAGGTTTACTGGCCATTAAGTCTTCCTTGAGATTGTTCCAATTGCATCTTAGTCGTTTGAACTATCATTCCTGCCTTCTTCAAATTAAACTTGGGGTGGGAAGGGTGGATTTACCCTCTCCTTCTCCGCTGACTTGGCTACTGTCATTGTGCCGCTTTCTTTTGGACTCCTTGCCAGTTGCAGCATCTGTTTTTTCAGAAAATGGCTTTCCAGGTAGTATCTTTCACTAACTGGAGGTATTACTCTTTGAAGCAAGTCGGATCCCATTATTTTTGTAAGTTCTGTGTAAGTTTTATTTTGAAAGAGGTGCTTGAGGTTGGATTTCCCCCCCACACCCCACTTCCGCTGCCCCCACCATCTGTATCGGAGGTATTGAGATGGTCTCTATGGAAAATCCTTGGCATTCTGAAGGCTTTTGTTCTCTGTACTTTCCAGTCTCCTCTGGAAGCAGCAATACTTGATGCTGACCAGCACCCTAAGAGATGACTCTCTTCTCAGTCTGTTTTTGGTTACCAGACAGTACTTGATATATTTTTATTAGCAGTTTCGCCTTAAGTCAAACTCTGAATACCTGATTTGAAATGTTATTGTGTGGTTTCTGAAACAGTTATTTTTATCAAATCATATTTAAGCATTGGAAGTAGAACTGAGCAGGCTGCAAATGTTATGTTGCTAAGAAGTTAAGAAGGGTGTTGATGGAAGGTGATGTCTTGTAGAAAGCTGGATAGACTAAAAACTAACCTTGCTACATCTGGATACTGGTTTTGTCATGGCATTAGATAGCTGTTACACCACTGTATGATATCTTTCCTGCTGTGAAACAAGAGGTGAGCGAAACAAATTTTTAGCCATTTTTGCATTTCATCAACAAATGATCTTACTTGAAAATGCAGTTCTCTAGATCTTAGCAGTAGTGAGATGCCTGTAGACAAGAGCATAAGACTCCTCTCAGTGATTTGTGGGGCTGGATATTAAACCTGCAAAATTTTAAATGTACCTGGCCATGTGCTGTGAGATGAAACTGCTATAACGTTATTGGTCAAAATATCCTCTGTGGGACCCATACAATTCCATGGTCATGTAGCAAACTGCAGCCTCCTCTCATCAGACTTGTTTACTGTCTTCCAGATGAGCCCAATACTCAAGAAAAAGTAATATCTAGCTTATTTTCAAGCTTCTGTAACTCCTTAGGCTTTGCAACAGTATAGAAATATTATTCTCGACCCTGAGAAAAATTTTAATCTACCCTTAAGATAACAGTGACTGAAAGTAATCACGTAGACTTTATTATACACCTTTCCTTCTTCCATATTACTTGCAAGGAATACAGTTGTTGCAAGCAGGGAGCGAGTGTTGGGGGCTTTCACATCTCCCAGTGCACTGCTCCGGGTGGGCCAGTGCAGTGCCCCGGGTGCTGCTGTTGCTGCTGAGGGGGCACGTGGCATGTGAGGAGCATGCCCATGGATGCTGCTTTTCTGAAGAGGTTTCTAATATTAGATATATTTGTGTTATTGATCTTTGCTCTTCCTAGAGCCAGGAAAAAACCTGTTGAAAGAAGCCAATGAGGAAAGTAAGGCAAAATGTAAAGGACTGATTGTGTTTGTTGTTAGAAAGCGTTGCGAAATACTTGCTGAGGAGCTTGGGTCATCCACAGGAGAGTGATGAAAATCACACTGGCATGGGCTTTATGCAGCATTAATGTCTGTGCTTTTTGCTCTTAAAATGAGCAAATCAGGGTTATAGAGAAAGATATGCAATTCTGAAGCATCGTACTGACTCAATTTCTCCCCCAATGTGTACAAGTGTAATGGAATAGATCCCTCAGGCAAACTTGCATCATGCAGTAATGAAAAGGCCAAGGAAAGTTCAGATATATGCTACTAATCCAAAAGCAGATATCCATGAAAGGCCACTGAAGACATGAATGATATTTACTTAAAACATTGTAATTAAACATTAAAAATGATGTTTTAGGCTCGGGTAACTGCAGCGTGTTCCCTTGTTGCCACCAGCTCTGCATCAGCCCACCACCACATATGCTCAAGCAAGCATGCAATGAAGTCATGATGGAAGCTTGCAAGACCTTAACCTGAGACGTGTAGTTCAGTTCTCCCAGCCTTGAGGCCACAGTGTAATGATTCAGAGGACATCATGGCTCCCGTTTCTGTCCAGGCTGTTAAGTCCTTGCTGTTGTTACTGGTTGCATACAGACTGGACTGCATGCGATACTGATACTGCATAATATAAAGTAGAAATCTTGGTTATTTTAGTGCTAACATATCAGAAACTTCTTTAACTTTTTTCTAAGCCTTTGTTGATGTTAATAGAATCTACCTGGAGTCAGTGAACACCCTCTCTAAACAGTGCAGTCATGAATGAATTAACCTTCTGGGACTGTGAAGGGACTTGCTTGGACTTTGAGTCCAAGGCCGTCGTTGCATCACATGGTAAGTCTGGCTGCAGGGCTCCTGATACTGGACCCAAAATGATGCAGCAGGTTGACATGCTATGAACTCACCCTGTGGTTTCAGATTTGTTCCAGAAAAGTTGGACGGGCTTGCTCTGTGCTGAGAAGCTTTACACAAGATCAGATTTCAGCTGCCGTCTGCAGCCAGTGCTCCCAACTGCATAAAGATGGAATAAATTCCCCGCTGGCTGTGGAGGTTATTCAGCAGAAATGTGACCATCTGCCTGTGCCTGCAGTGGATCATATTTGTACTGCTGAGTGAACTGGTAACACATTGATAAGCACGAGTGATCACAGGACCATGGTCTCAGGGGTATGAGCCTGAGATTTAAAAGCATCTTGAAATGGTTAGGTTTTTCAATTAGTAGTAGCTCTACTACCTACTGTTTCAGATATCCGCTTGCAAAAGTGCAGGGAGTGGGGGGGCACCATTAAAAACTTAAGGGAAGGAGTCAACCCAGCTTTCTGCTGCATGATTATCTTGTATACTTGTGAGAAAAAGATGCCTTGTACCTTCTTCTGTTCTCCTTGATACAGAGCTGAGTCATTAAGACTCCGTTAAGAAAGTCCATTTGGGTTGCCTGCGACATTTCCTATCCTTTTAACAAAGGAATAAATTCAGTCAAGTGTCCATGTGTTAGCTGACCAACGTCAACTGCAAGCAAAAGGAAGCAACAGCGTTCTGCCCAAAAGCAAGGATGGATTTTAATCGATTGTGGAAAGTGCAGTATTTTACAGTGCTCTTTTATCTGTCCTCTACCAAAGGCGTCTATAACAAGAGCCGTACAGACACTTGTCACAGTCCTGTTGTCTGTCACCTACCTCTAATTCTTACAGAGCACTGAAATTTATAATGCTACATTAAGCTTGATTCATTACCACTCTCTTTATTTCACTCACAGCAGTCCTCTTTGTGTCAACAAAACTTCACAAAAAGCATTGCCTTTTACCCCAAGGGGGAGTGATAGCTGTGTTCCTTGTACCATGGCCCTATTTTTCTAAAGAGTATTTTATCTACAGCGATTTCAGCTTTCTTTCTTTTTCATTTTTTATGCTGATTTAAGATCAAAATTGTAATAAAAACTTTTCAGTACCTTTTTCTGTTAGGATTTTTACTAGGACAAAGATAAAATATTTGTGGATCTTCTTCTAATGAATATTCCAAGTTTGCAAATCTTTATGACGTTCTTTACCTAGTGCCGAGGGGAGGGAAAGGAACACCAGACAACATGATGCTGCAAAGCTCAACCTAATTTAGAAGGCCAAACAAGGGACAGGCTTGCCAGAAACAGCTTTTCATGCACTCAGACACCCACATCAACTGAGACCTGCCCTTCTCATCTCTCCAGTGAGTTAGTGATGCTCATTCCAGCTGGTCCCAGCAGCGAGCTTTGGGCAGTGGCTTGGCTCCAGCGCATGATGGTGCCAGCTCAGATGCTACGTGATGGCGGACATCTGTGTGACAATGCTGCCCTTGTCACCAGCCCTGAGGGTCGTTATAGCCAGACGTCAGCACTGGCCACCAGTGCCTCTGGCCATGAAGACATCTCTCTACACGTCTCTGATGGTTTCAGGTGTGCTCTCCTGTCAGGCCGTGGTCCAAGGTCCACATGAGGCTCATGCCATGGTTTGTGTTGCCCTGTCAGCTGCAGCTCACCACGCTCAGCCCATTTGTGCCATGCCCAGCTCTTGGCCCAGGGGAGGCCACGGCACTCCCGTGTCACCTAAAATTGCGGGGGGAACTTCCTGCAGTTGAACTTTGCAACTTTTGGGACTCTGGGCCTGAATCTCTCCTTTTTGATTAAATATAGAACTGATGAAAGATACAAATGTATGTTATTACTGGCTGTTGTATTGCAACAAAACAAACCAGAAGACTGAGTACCAACAAAATAAATAACTCCTTTTTTTCTCTCTGACACAATGCTATTTCATTTAATTCCTGTTCACATTTCCCTTGTCTCAGTTGCAGGGCCCCCTTCTGCTCGACCGGCTGAGTGCAAGGGTCTCACTGTTTCTGGGGCAGGGTCCTGTACTCCAGCTACCATCCTGGGCAGACTTTGGCTCATTTGTCCAGGTGGAGGCCAGGGCACAACTGGCCACCCGGGTCCTCATGGACATGTCCCTGGCATCCATTGAAAGTGCTTCTAAACTCAGAAACTTGTGAATGCCAGTCCTGGTAGTCCATAAGACTGCTCTGTCCATTGAACTTAAAGAGAAAGCACGTGAATTCTATTCATAAAAAAAGGTGTAAAAGGACAAACAACTGAGAGCTTCAAAAACAAATCCCTTTTCTCTGGTGTGTTTGAAGAGCAGCTGACTGCAAATTATAATTGTCCTCTATTTAGGGACAATAAATTAAAGCAGAGGGAGTGATATTCCCAAAGATTTAGATGATAATTTATAAGGGCTTGTAATCACTGTAATTAGATGTATATTAGAAATCTATAACTACAATATGAAGCTGATTTAAAATGACAGTTACTTTCTTGCATCTTGTACCTCCTTCCTAATGATAACTTGTATTTGACAAAGTTGAATTAACAATGTATTAAAATGTACTCAGTGCATGCTTGCTGCACAAACCCATCAGATTTGGAAATGACATCTTTTTCGAGAATATATCCAGACCTTAAAAGATCTCTGGGGCTTATGACTTAGGAAAATACTGAGCAAATTCATAGATTACATTGTAAAATCTGCGGATGCAGGACTGTCCACAGGAGAAGCAGATAAGAAAATACAAATTTAGCTCTCTGTCTGCTTGCAATGTTAAAGAGCAGCTTTCTGAGTTTCAGAGCAAGGTGCATCACGTTCCCTTTAAGAAGTCACTGCCTGCCACATGGCACACTCCTTTCAAAATTCTATTACATAGCAAATCCTTGTTTCCCTTAATGAGGTTTCTAATTAATTGTAGAGTACTGTATTGAATTAAAACCTACAATTTTTTAGAACTAAGGGCCCCAAACTGGAGATCTGGGAGCCCGAATCCCCAAGAACAGCAGCAGTCCCTTAAAGCAGAGCAGTAGAATTTCTTGTACATGAAAACTAGTGTTAAATCTTCCAATAAATGGTTCCCATTAGCAGCTGTTCAATGGTTAATTATGTCTCACTGTAGGTTTCTCCCGTTTCTGTGTGTGTGTGTGTGTCTGAGCGCTTGCCTTCTTCCTCGCTTCAGACATAGCTGGAGAAGATCTGGAAGGAGAATAAGATAGATAATGCTGCCCTCCCAGTGCCCTGTATCTCACCTTCGTGTGTCCCCCTGCATCTGCCTAGTTAGGATGTGGAGGAGAAGTGGGGAAGTTACACAGTGAACACCCTGAGAGCAAACAAGCCCTCGTACCACAAATATCTCAAAATATATCACCAAATTCGTGTATGTCGTAACAGCTGATTGCAGCTGCTGAGGAGCCTAGCCCATCCCTTGTTCTCCCTTTTGTGATGTGCGCTACATTGGGGTTTTTTTGCCTGAAAAGAGAAGATGTATTTTGAACGTGAATTTGGAATGTGGATACTTTTTGGACTTGCAACTTTTAATTGCTTAAAATGTGGTACTATGCTGTGTGATACGAAAAAAACGGGCTCTGTCTTATGTAAGTATGAATTTTTTGCAATGTTTGGATCATAAGGAATGCGCTGGGATACAAAGTGCTATGAGTTAGTTGGAAATATGGGCCAGTTTAGTGCCCTGAGGAAAAAAGCTACGTAAGAATAATGTGGCGTACTTCTGGAAGCCTTCCAGTAACTGGCAGAAAGAGAACTGAATCAGTATTTCAGCTGTGAAAATGAAGGTTTCTAATCACTAATGCCCAAATACTGCTGAAGAGCTTTGCTTAATAACAACTGTGTTAAAACTTAAAACACATCCAAATGGATTGCTGAAATGCTTGACTGACCTGGAATAAGAGGAGAGCAGAGGTCAGGCAGGGCTTGAGTCTCTTTCTGAAATTTTGGGCTTGATGGAAAGTCTCTTAGGTCTGAGAGATTTAGAACACAAACATCCAAACAAAATCTTTTTGCAGAGGCTTCGCCATGGTTAACAGCCAAACTCCCACCCAGCTGCTCACTTCACACCCTCCAGTGGGATGTAGGAAGAAAATAGGAAAAAAGACATGAACAAGAGAGCTCGTGGGCTGAGATGAAGATGGGATATTTCCAACCAATTACTGTTTTGGGCAAAACAGACTTGACTCGGGGAAAATTTATTGTAAGTTAGTACCAATTAAAATAATTTGACTAGTGAGAAACAAAACGACAAACATTAAACCACCACCTTTCCTCCCCGCCCTTTTCCAGGCTCAACTTCACTCCTTCACTCCTTATCCTTTACCCTCCAAGCAGAGCAGAGGAATGGGGGATGGGGATTGTGGTTGGTCCATAACAGCTCCTCTCTGCCACTTCTTTCTCTGGCTAGACGTGTCTGTGCCCAGATGGGGCCATCCCTGACCATTTCTCTCAGGGACCACTGCTGCAGGCCCCCAGCACCTTGGCACCTTCACCTGATGTAATGCCTTTGAAGTTAAAGGGCAGTTTTTGTGCTTTATTGAACTGAGACCAAGGCCAGAAGTCAGTGCTGGTTTTGGTCTCTCATCTCATGCTGGATGGTCACCCAGAAAATGAATGGAAACCCTTGGAAAATAAATGGCTCACTGTGCGTGGTTAGATAAGAAGCGGTGCATGGTTAGATAACATTGGAAATGCCAGCAAATTTCTGATGTCTTACTTCCTGACAGAGGAAGACAATAAATAACAAAACACATACGAAGATGCCGGTGGATAGGAAAGAAAAGTAAACATGAATATAAGCAAGCCAGCAAGGGTGAAGGTGAAGGTGCAGTGCAGTTAGCAAATGGGAATTTCATGTGAGAAATGAAGAAGCAGAACTTTTGCGAATGCCTTATTTCAACTTGCCTGTATATGCCGCCACAATGTGCTGGCCTTTTGGAATAGTATTTTGCCAGACAGTTGCATATCGCAAGTACCAAGTATATTTACCCCAATTATGTAATTATGTATCATTATACAAGCCAAATAACTGCATTAGAATTGACAAAATTCTATATATGAGCTCTCTTTATAATGTAATGCTATCAGAGTAACCTAAACACCCACTGAAATACAGAAATAGGCACATATGGGTATATTCTCCTTCATGTATCCATAAGTTTCTATATTTAAACCACTGCTAATTATGTATATGTATGCAATTTCTTTATTGCTGTGAACAAACAGGAAAAGCTCTGTTCATATTTCAGGAAAAAAAAAAGAAAAAAGCCATCAGAGTGAAGTGTTTATAGTACTTTCATACAGATGAATAAGGAAAACATTAGTAAGCGTCTGTCAAGATGTATATTTGAGGCTTCTCATTTAAACTTGCAACTTTAAAATATGAAGATTCCTAAAGGTGCAATGGTACAGGTGTGACCTAATGCCCTTTGTACTCTTTCCACCATTTCAGTGCAAATGACGACTATATTGAGGGCACAGATGACTCTGAAGACACACAGCCCTTCTCCCTCTCTCTTTGGGGAGAAGTTTTAATAAAATTTGGATATATCTGTTGATGGATGAGGAGTGGAGGCAGGGAGAGAACCGCTTTCCTTCCCTTTCCTATGATGTGTTTGTGAAACAAATCTGTGCTCTTGCTCTTCTGGAGCGGTCTAAGAGCAAGTTCAGAGGGGATCTGTTCCAGTTATCCAGTTTATGCCCTCCTACAGCAGAAGGAATTTTTCAGGTGACACCAAGCTGAGTGGTGTGGTCCACATGCCTGAGGGACAGGATGCCATCCAGAGGGACCTGAACAAGCTCAAGAAGTGGGCCTGTGTGAACCTCATGAGGTTCAACAAGGCCAAGTGTAAGATCCTTCACCTGTGTCAGGGCAACCCCTGCTATCAATATGGGCTGGGGGATGAAGGGATTGAGAGCAGCCCTGCCAAGAAGGACTTGGGGGTACTTGTGGGTGAAAAGCTGGACATGACCCCACAGTGTATACTCTTAACCCAGAAGGCCAACCGTATCCTGGGCTGCACCAAGAGAAGTGCGGCCAGTAGGTATAGGGAGGTGATTCTGCCCCTGTACTCTGCCCTGGTAAGACCCCACCTGGAGTACTGCATCCAGCTCCAGTACCCTCGGCACAAGAAGGACATGGACCTGTTGGAGCAGGTCCAGAGGAGGGCCACAAAAATGATCAGAGGGCTGGAATACCTCTCCTGTGAGGAAAGGCTGAGAGAGATGGGGCTGTTCAGCGTGGAGAATAGCAGGCTCCGATGAGACCTTATAGTAGCCTTCCAGTACTTAAGGGGAGCTTATAAGAAAGCTGGAGAGGGCACTTTTAGAAGGGCCTGTTGCGATAGCACAAGGGGTAAAAGGTTTAAACTAAAAGAGGGTAGATTTAGACTAGATATAAGGAATAAAATTTTTACAATGAAGGTGGTGAAACACTGGCACAGTTTGCCCAGAGAGGTGGCAGATGTCCCATTCCTGGAGACATTCCAGGTCAGGTTGGATGGGGCTTTGAGCAACCTGATCTGGTGGTAGATGTTCCTGCTCATTGCAGGGGGGTTGGACAAGATGACCTCTAAAGGTCCCTTTCAACCTAAACCATTCTAACATTCTATTCTAAGGGGCGGCAGCAGCTGCTATGGGGAGCAAGACCTGTAGCCCCTGCAACAAGGTAGGGAGCAGGGTGTCCTCTCCCTTTCCTGGAGAGGGCTGAAGAGCAGAACCGAGGTGGACACATGATGCAATGTGAATTGCAACACGTGGCTTCCAGGCAAGATGAGGTCAAGACCGTCCCTTGGAGGCCCATCCCATGCCATGGAGGGCAGGGAAACCATTTCAGGTTGCAAGTGTCCTGTCTGAAAGAAGAATTTGGTGTTTGACCCAGAGAAGATGAGCCTGATGCTGAGCCAGTCTATGGAACATCAAAACAGTTTTTATTGCAAAAGTGATTTAATGGTGAAAATGAGCTTGGAAAATGTGAAATGGGGAGAAAGAGAAAAGATGAGGGGAGGATTGTGCCTTCTGCACTTGCTGGATTTGATCAGAGGAGATGCAGCTGGTGGACCCACAGCAAGTGGTCTCTAAGAAGGCAGAAAGCAGCACTTAGCAAGCCTTCCCCACTGACACCGGCATTAAACAAGCAGACAAGACTGGTAACACAGCCTTTGAGTTAAGAAGAAGTAGATTTTACCCCATTACATGGTTAAAGACCAATCTGCTAATAATATGCATTTCCCTGTCTACAAAATTCAAGGCAAAATCCATTCACATGTCACTTCAGTGAGAGAGATTATTAACGTGGACATTAATTTTTTTATGATGTAACTGTCAAGGCATAAACTAAAATGCCCTTCATCTGCTCTCAAATAGCTTGCATGCGGTAATGTGTAGTACTAACTATATTCTTTGTATAGTGAGTGTTGTTTTTTTTCTAAACACCCAGGTGTGATAGCAAAACTGCAGGTCTTAAGAGCTGTGTGGACAGTTTGCTACAGTCTCTCCGGTTTACCTCAGTGGACAGGGTTTTTTCTGAAAATTGAAAGCAGAAACCAAAGAATTATGAGATCAGCTGGAGAGTCTGAGAGCGAATGGGACAGTCAAATGTGATATGAACACAGCACAGGAGCGAGGTGACTTCCTCACCTCCATTTTCACCAGAAGATACCAGAAAGAGGTTTGCCCGGTCATTTTCCTTATGGAAAGAACTGACTCACTGTTAGAGATTAAAGATGTCAAGAGAAGATGTGCTTGTCAAACCACTGGGTGTGACATACACTTTCTGACTATTTTCTAGACTATGCTAATCCAAGCTTTTGGAGTCTTCCTAGCAAGTTGGTAAAGACTTTAATATTACATTCCAGGGGACTGGCAAATGTCAAATACTTATTAATTTAAAAAGAAAGCCCAAAGAAAAAACCCCAATAGTAATTAATGTCTTTGGCAATTATAGACCAGTAATTCTTTCTTTAGGAAATTATAAAAAATGTTTGAAACAATTAGAAATTTCATGATCTGCTCACATGTCACTCTTTAAACAAAAATTTTCCTGTGTACAAGAGGAGAGTGCCAGCTCTCAAGGAAGGAGGACTTTCAAAAGGCCTGACACAGAGCCACATACCAAGCGAGGCACATAGAAGAGCGGCACACAGTCTTGTATACCTCTACCAGCCAATTTCCCTTTAAACACCAAACTAGTGGAATAAGTTTGTGGGGAGTGCAGGACAGGGAGGAAGATGCTGCCCTGCCATCCTTCCTTTCTGTGCCATATCCACGGATCAGCACTTTTCCTCCTTTACACGTTGCTCCCAGAGAGTGAGAAGGACAGACACCAGCGGTGCGAATTGGTCAGCGTTTCTGCATGTGGGAAGACGAAGGCGTCTCTGAGGAGTCATTCAAGGAGTCTGAACAAATGCTGAGCTAGCAGCTTGGTCCAGATACCTTACCCTCTCCTTGATACTAACCGCAGAAACTGTCTGAGTTACCTTTAATATATGGGTCTTGAGAACTTTTTATATGGCAGAAAAAAATTTAATAGATGACATCTTGACTGTTTCAAGAAAATACAAGGGACCTATCCTTTTTTAAATGCTATGTGTCCTGAATTTACTTTCACATATATGATCAAGGTACTGTAAATAATGGCACTTCTAATAGGTGATCAAATAAGAACAGAAAAACTCTGCTTCACAACCATTTATTATCTGCATAATTAAATCAATGCTGTGGATAGAAGTTTGTTGAAAACCACACCTTTTTGGGATGTGCAACTAGAAAGGAATGTAAAATAACGCCAAATCTAAGTACAGTTCTATATCTTGTTTAGGAGATGGCTGATTAAATCTTGTTCTAAAAATCTTACTTTTTCCTAGGTCAGTCTGATGACTTTGACTAAATGTATTTTGAACTTTTTAAGGTCATTGTGAAAGAAACTGATGGAAAATTAAAGCTTAAGTTGTGTTTGTCAACGCTCACAACATGAGCTGTTCTGTTTGCTACCATCACCTCTGTACTTCTTACCTATACTCCTACCTATATGTATCTACTATTGCAATAGAGATAGAGGAACCTGGTTTCAATGAAACCATCTCTATTATAGTACATATACAACACTCCCCCAGAAAAAAAGAAAAAATAAAAAATCCCTCTCAAATACCTGGAAAAGCTTAAGAACTTCGCACATTTAAAATTATTCTGCTTGGAGAATTTCATTATAACAGCCAAATTTCACTTATCAGGCAGTATTTGTTCACTTTCTGTTTTGAAGACTGGTTCATGTTGATGCATGCTACCGAATCATTGCCATGCTTTAATCCCATTACTGCATGTGAACTCTCATGGCTAAAGGACACTTACTTTAGTTTCTGCAACATGCAGACTTGGCTCGTAAGGGAGAGCAACTTGCCTAATTTTTGTGAAGATCATCAAGGTGCTTGGATGGAGCTGGTGGGGTGGAGAGGAGAGAAGGGCAAAGGAGCCTCTGCTGGTGGAGCAGCTCCTAGAAGTGTTTCCCCTTATCACAAAATTCTTATTTTTGGCATGAAGAAGATGCAGTCTATTAAAAGCAGATTAGATAAGTAATCTTTGCAGTTTTATTAAAATGGAACATCCTTTGATTTTGTGAAATGCATATTTCTTATAAATCTGTAACTGAGATTCTTTGGGTTTTAGGAGATCAGTCTCAACATATCTTTCATTTTGAAGACCTAATATACAAGGTAGCTTTGAGAAAAAAACTGTTCTAAAAATCAAAATTATTAAAAATGTGCTTACTGTATGCTATGGAAATTTTTTTCTTGTGGCAGCATATTACATCAGTGGGTTGATTAATTCTTTAGGTTCTGCTGATAAGCAAAAGTTTTGTATAAGTAGCTCCTGTCTGTTATTGCTTCACTGTCAAAATTCAATCCTCTTCACTACAGTGGAAAGCTGTGTTACAGTAGAAATTCACTTAAAAAATATTGAAGAAAGTCTTTTACTAATCCAGACAAGGAATATATTTCTATTCTTCTGTTCATTTAGTGTGCACATGAATGCTTTGATCTCTGCACAGCAAATATTCTGGTGTATGGACTGCTTTTTCATCCAATGTTTGTAAAAAAACCCTTCATGATAAACTTCTAGACCATGGCTATAGCAAGTTGGTATCACAGTAACACTATTTCTAGTAATTCCTGATGATATCATAGACCATCTGCTAAGGACCTTTATCACCATTCCAGTGTTCAATGAGAATTGTGTGTATTTCGGAAATAGGTGTTTGTGCTTCTGGGATTCCCTTTCAGCAAACCCTGATCCAAAGCTCTGCTACAATGTGAGAGAGATTTGTATAATTAGGATTCAGCTGCAGGCTTTTCATTTCCACATACATTTGAGGTTTTTTTCCTACCCATCACTCTAGACTCTACGTAGATTAACTTTTCCCTCTTTTTAAAAACACTTTGCAATTGGCAGTGTGCTGCTCCTATGCCCTCCAGCCAGGGATGTTCCTCTCCCCTGAAGGTTTGTGTACTTGGACTCCTGTTTGGCAGCATCAAAGGACTGTCCTGCTCTGGAGTCTGGAGCTGTGAATCACACCAGCCTGAACTGGAGTGCTAAAGGCAAAAGTGAATTTTATCTTCCTTCCCAATTTCTGAGTTGGTCCTGGTCTACTTACTCCTTTCCCAGTTATTCAGGTCCTTTTGTTCCACTTCAAATGCTAGACCATGGATTACTGCAATATTATAAGGGAAAAGTAAACCCCCCCCCCCAACACCAGCTTTTGCTTGAGAAATTGCTCTGATCCGAAAATCCAAGGGAGGCATTGATTTTACTGGCTCTGGAGCAGTGGCTCAGACCTCATTTCAGCAGGATTGCAAACGTGTCTTCCTGCATGCCTTGTTGAAGTCATGAGCCAGAGCAGCTTTCTGAATCCAAGCTTAAATTAATATAGTAGGCAAGAAAGTGGAAGGGCTAAATAAAATAAGCCTTGCCTTCAGTCCTTCACGGCTTCCATGAAGAGCAACTCTCTAGGAAACCTAAGTGAAGGCAGACCTGCTGCTTGTAGCTTGTGGGTGATCCCTAGTGCACCAGACGCTGGTGCATGATGATCTTTCTAGGCTCTCACGTAATGCTGACAGTATAGAAGAAGTTTTCATACAGCATTTTCAGATTGAAGAAAGCTTCCCGTTTAGCACAAACATACTAGAATATGCATGATGGGTCAATTTCTCAACATTTACACTGGGTTATGATTCCGGTTCGTTAGCATGATTACACTTGTTATGTGTTTAGAGATCAGCAGTATTTGTTTTGTCATGCAGCCTCCTAAATATCAAGTTACATTGATGTCAAGATCTTATAGAAACTTGTCATTTTCTTGATCGAATAAATACTTAATATTTTTACAAGTTTGAAAAAATCACAGCACAGAACATTAGATTTGACAGCACGGGTAGATGATGTTTAAAGCAGAAACATTTGTAAAAGCAGAACACATGGGAACCAGCAAGTAACAGCTATTTCACTTGGTGCAGTTTGCTTATTTTTACGACAATTTCTGGTCCAGTCTCCTTCCTGAGCAATCCCAAGGTCACCACCTCACAACTTTGAGCAGCAGGTCATTTAACCTTCTTACTGCTATCAGAGATGAAAAGTGATTTTTTTTAATGCTTACTTTAAATTTATTTTTCTTTAACTTCCATTTGTGTTCTCCTTATCCAATCTTCTGCACTGAAGCTAAAAAAGAAGCTTCTGTTATCTCAGTTATTTATGATTTTGGTCACTTCTATTAAATCCCTACTTACGAACATAGTTTCCTAACTTGTTCTCATAACTCATTTCTTTTAATCTTGGGATTACTACTGCCCTTCCTGGTCCTTTCTGATTTTTTTTCCAAGAGCTGCACTTGCAGTGGTTTCTTGTGGGGGTTTTTCTAATTCAGAATGTGGGGTTTTTTTTTCATAAAATGCTTGCAGGAAAGAAAAGGAAGCCATAGGAAGTGGTTTGACCAAAAATAATGCCCAGCATAGCATACATTCTTATTTTTCTTTCTATTAAATAAACAGAAAGCTTTTCATGGAGGAAACTTCTTTGGAACATGCAGTTTAAATATTCCATTTTTTTCCAGTCAAGTACCATTTGTGTTTTACTTGCCTTTTTACAGGAAAGCCAGTAGTAACCCTGTATTTAGGGTGAGTATTGTTTGCTATTTTAAAAATTCTTGGAGCCTTTTTATAAGAAAGTCTAACACCCTCTGTTGTTTGTGTCAGACTTTTGAGATTTTCAGCTGAAAACAATTGCTTGGGGTAGATAATGCTTTTTCCTCTCCACTTCTGCCCATGAAAACTCAATTACATATAGGTGAGATATAGGTTGTTAAATTGCTGTTCCTTTCTTTCACTGATAGTTTTCCGAAAAGCCTTGGCATCACATCACATTGATAACAGATGGTCCTTGAGCACTACCAACATGGCCAGAAGATAGGCAGCTGAGAAAGGCGAGTGCAAACCCAAGAGCTTCGGTCTCTGCCTTGGACCTGGAGCCCCTACCAAGGACCTCCCTCCTTGTCTGGCTGTGGAGGGGGGAGAATCCAGTCTCCTTCGGTATGGCAAGCTCCCCAGAGCCTCTTCGACCCGTGGTAAGATTACCCTGATGGCCACCTGCGGTCTGCAGGGCAGCAGGCATCCACGAAGGGCCAAACACTGCTGACTGCAGGGGGTGGCTTTACAGATGCACGTAACACTGTCTTTCATCACCCTTTCCTTACAAAGGAAAGAAACATGGACTCCTGTAGTGATGATAGACAAAAAGCCTCTGGTGAACTGAAGTCATTTGAATTGCCGAGCTGCCTGCTGTGTGTCTCGCAGCCGGCTCCATGGGACAGATGGCGTCTCTCTTTCCTCATCCTCTGTTATGCAGTGCCCACGCTGGGCACTTCGACCTCCCACTTCTTACCTGGAGGAGGTAAAACCCTACTTGCCTCATCCAGCAAGGCCGAGGAAGGGTCTCATGAGCCCACTTGCCCTCTCCTGGACATTAGAAAAGGCTCTCCTAATTTAGAGAACATCGTTTTCTCTAAAAGAGCTCCAGTTTCTCTCTGTGGGCAGTTTGTTTTATCCCATCCTGTTACAGCTTTTTATCTCTTCTTCATCCACCATAACTTGTAGGGTGTGTGGATCTCTCCCTGTTACTATCCCTCAACCTCCATCCTTCAAACCCGTCACTCTTTCCTGCCTGGTGGTTTTAGGAGAGCCTGCCTTACAGCGAGTCGCTTTGTGCTGCGCCGCCATGAAAAATAGCCAGCTTTTCACTCCCAAGGAGGGACATGTCACATGAACTTTGTCAAGGAAATCAGCATAGATTCATCTTTTTTTTTCTCACAAGTACTGAGTTAAATTGTGCATGAGAAGTATTTGAATTTATGTTCTGCAGCAACAGATGGGTTTTAATTTTTGAGGGCTTGTTGTTTTAAATATATTTATTCTTAAATGCACACTTGATCTCATCTGCTTTTAAAATGCCACCAGGAAGACTTCTCAACAATTCCCTCTGGAGACAGAAGGGAGAGGGAAGGAGGCTGCTTGCCACGTCTCCAGCTGTTTGGATGGGCTTCATGCACTAGGAGGAGTAATGCGGGGCTGGCCGGCTGCGGTTCTTCACCCTGTACCAAGACAGTGCTTAAACCCTGCTGTGTGTAGACACAGCCCTTGTGGTCAGCTAACAGCCTTCATAAATCTTTCTTGCATGTATTAATGGAGCTGATGTACAGCATTAACCTCATGTCTGGGTTAGACTTTGACTCCCATCGCGCCATTTTTGCTAGTGTCAGTTTCAACTCAGAGCAGTGCATAAATCACACCGTAAGATACTGAGACACCCATTTCTTCATTCGTCTTCTCATGGCTGCAGATGAGAAATCTAAAACCAGAGATTTTCTAGCCTGTGGTTCGGCATGCTTGTCTCTTTTCCAGCTCTTTCAAAGGAGATGAATATTAGGATGATAGGCAAAAGGCACTATCAAAGGGGAAAATCCTAAAAGCTCTTCATGTCCCTCACTAGACTTCAATCCCTGTAACATTTTCCTGTGTCATGGTTGTAGAAGACCCCAGCTTACAACCAGTTTTGCTCATGAAAACATGATTTTGATTGATCAGGAAGACTTTTTAATATATATGACCCTGGTTGCTTGGGACCTTAGTGCTTTGGTTGGGAATGGAACTATCTAAAATATCTGAAGTAACTGAAATAATATAGAATAACTTTCTTGGCATATGAAAACGTTTCTGGGTTTCTGAACTTTATTTACTTTTATACTTCAAACAGAATATTTTTGTACAACTTAGGATATCTCCTCTGCTTCACCTTTTTTTTGCATTCAGGCTGCAACTTTTCCTTTAATAATCTTTTCCTAAAACCTTCAGCTTTACAAGGGAAGATCTATACAAGCAGCTTCACTAAGCCTTTTGCCAGAGAAAAATGCTGAAGAAGTCCCTTGTAACAAGTCTTATTCCCTCTCTTCTAACACATTGGTGGGGCTAGAGCCTGAATACTCCAGTGACTAGTGCTCTATAAATACCTTTGATAGATAAATTGCAAACTGCTACACACTAGAGCAGGTTTTACTTCTGCTGTGCAGTCAAGGACAAGGGAACTAACCAAAATAAGCACAGGCTTGCTGGTGGAATGGAATATATCACGAGGACTTGGTTTGCCAACTATTGTCACAGCTATTTTCTTTACATAAGCACAGGGATAGAAATATAGTAATTATTGTTGGCAAATGCCACTTCACATCACTGACTGCTGTACTTTCCTAGGACTCTCAGTACTATGTAATCATTGCCAGTTTTGACAAACAGCATTTTACTAATGAAAACTTACTTCTACAACAGCCGTACCTCCTGGGAAGTCACCTCCTCGGACAGGGGAGGAGAAGGCTGAAGTGGGATTTGACTGGCGGTTTTCAGCAGAATGGAGATCCCAGGTGTGCTGCTTGTGGTATTGGTAGCCATCAAATATTCCAAACAGGGGCACTGACTGAAATAAGCAGAAGGGTTTAAAACAGACGCAAGAAAGGTTGTTGTGAAAGTAGGTGGTGAGCTTCTGGAGTCTGACTCCACTGGATGTTCTTGAGGACAGGTCAGCAGGTGGAAAAAGCTATGAAACACCTTTAAGGCCAACAAGTATATAAACAGATACTAGCAGGAATACACAGGGATCTAATAAAACAAAAGTATGAGAAGGTGTTGAGGCTCACGTGCTCCCATAAATAGCCTCTGATATTGCCACCAGTGGGACCAAATACGGGGCAGGACGAACTGCTGGTCTAACCCAGCAGTGCAGTATGTCCTTAAAATATGGAGAACACAAAGCTGCTGCTTCTGCCATAGATTCCAGCACAGAAAGCTTTGGTATGTCACCATGGAGCGGGGGGTGGAGGGAATGGGACAACCAGCAATAGGGATGGGATTTTAAAAAAGTCATAAACTACATTTGGTAGAAAAGCACACTTCCAAAACTGCAGGGAGTTACTCTGAAGCTGTTTACTTCTAAGCATTGTTTTTACATGTATGTTTCTATTGCTGTGAATTACAACATAGAGTTCTTTTCTTAAATTTTTGCTGTTGTTGTTGTTATTGTTCTGCCTATATCTTCAAGTTTAGTGAATATGGCTAGTTAAAAAACCCATTGAGACAGTTTGAACTTGGGCGTCCAAATGTGCCTGCACTATCTGTCAGCTGCCTTCATGTATATCGAGATCTGTTTCTTTCTCTTCTATTCCTTAGAAGTCTTTGGAGATTCAACAATGTCCAGAAGACACAAATATAGTTGCAAGAACCCTTTTGTTTAAAAGCTCCCTTCCCTCTGCTAGAGCTGTTCTCAGTAGGAGGTTTAATCTAGTTACCACATTTTTGCTGAGGAAAGCACATTCTTAGGTTTTGCTTTAGTTTTAAAGTAAGTTTGCATCGTCTCCTTGCTGAATCAAAAGCACAGTCTTTGTTCCTTCCATGTCATTCATCACAACCTTAACAGGGAGAAACCAAAGACAGGTTCCACTGGGAGACATATGTGCAAACATCACTGCTGCATTTTATCCATCAGGACCCCTGCCTTTTTCATTTTTCCTTCAGTTCTGTGCTTCTCAGAGCCTACGCAGCAAGCTCCGGTTTCTTTATGTATACTCATCATAAACTGCCCAGAAGCCATCATCATTGACTGAGATCCCACTGTATGAGAAGAAAGGGACAGCTGCTGTCACCAAAGTTGTATTTTGGGGGTGGACTTGAAAGCACTTGTGCCTTCAAAACCCTAATAAAAAAACAATGTGTTGCATACAGCTGTCCAATTCATAAAAAGCATTTCTGGGTAAGTTAGGTCTCATCCCCTACAGTAGCTGTTGAGGTGAAAACACAGAACTCTCTTCTCTTGTTGTAGCAAAAGCGGTTAAGTCCAACTGACTGACTATGCTCCATCTATAAAGTCCAGTGTTTTCAGTATTTTATTTAGTATCTAACTTAATTTATTACTGATGTTTTTGTTTGGCCTGGATAAGTGCCAGGTGCCCACTAAAACTGCTCTATTGCTCCCCCTCCTCAACTGGACAGGGGAGAGGAAATATGATGAAAGGCTGGAGGGTCAAGATAAGGACAGGGATAGATCACCACCAATTACTGTCATGGACAAAAAAGACTGAACTTGGGGAGAAAAGGAAATTTAATTCATCACCAATCAAATCAGAGTAGGATAGTGAGAAATAAAACTAAATCTTTAAACACCTTCCCCTCACCCTTCCCTTCTTCCCGGGCTCAGCTTCACTCCCGTTTGTCTACCTCCTCCCCCTGAACGACACAGGGGGATGCGGGGAATGGGGGCTGCGGTCAGTTCATCACACGTTGTCTCTGCTGCTCCTTGTCCCTCAGGGCAAGGACTCCTCACACTCTGAGGCTGCTCCAGTGTGGGGTCTCTCTCACGGGAGACAGTTCTCCACAAACTTTTCCATTGTGGGTCCTTTGCACGGGTGCAGCTGTTATAAAACTGCCCCAGTGTGGGTCCTTTCCATGGGGTGCAGTCCTTCAGGAACAGGCTGCTCCAGCATGTGTCCCCCATGGGTTCACAAGCCCTGCCAGCAAACTTGCTCCGGTGTGGGCTCCCCACAGGGTCAGAGCCTCCTTCAGGCATCCACCTGCTCTGGCTTGGGGTCCTTTCCACGGGCTGCAGGTGAAGATCTGCTCCACTGCGGACCTCCATGGGCTGCAGGGGGACAGCCTGCTTCACCATGGTCTTCATCACGAGCTGCAAGGGAAGACTCTCTGCTCCAGCGTCTCAAGCGCCTCCTCCCCCTCCTTCTTCACTGACCTTGGTGTCTGCAGAGTAGTTTCTTCCACATCGTCTCACTCCTCTCTCTCAACTGCCCTTTTACTGCAGTGTTTTTCCCCTTCTTAAATATGTTATCACAGAGATGCTACCACCATTGCTGATTGGCTTGGCCTTCACCAGCGGTGGGTCCCTCTTAGAGGTGGCTGGCAACAGCTTTATCAGACATGGGGGGAAGCTTCTCGCAACTTCTCACAGAAGCCACCCCTATAGCTCCCCCGCTACCAAAACCTTGCCACGCAAACCCATAACAACTGATAATCGAGTTTAGAAGCAGAAGTGAGGAGCAGGGCTTACTGTGTTAATCTCATCTTTTTCAAAAACCCCAACAACCTGTGGAGAGGACGACTTTCCTCAGAAATATCCAGGCTTTATGTGGCAAAGCCCAAGGGCTGATCTTTGTGGAATCCAAATTGCAAGCTGTATTCCTAAGTGTTTGGTTTATCAGCAACACTGATGCCCAGAATTTGCCTTAACTTCATCAGAAATTTCAACATCTTTCTGAAAAAAATCAAGAACGCTAGTTAGATGTCTAACTTGTCATCCGAATTCATGGACCAAATTCTCAGCAACTCCTGAAATGACTTCTGGAGCGCACAGCTCTAGTCAGTTTCTACTGAGAATTTTTTCTCTCCTCTTGCTGACAGTGGCTTTACGATTCTGATTTATTCTGAGTTTTATTCTCTGTACATTTTAGTCTTTAATAGAGTCTTATATTGTAATCACAGCTGAAATCTGCAGATTATGCTGCCACAATAAATTATTCAGATGTGCTACTTAGACTTCATTTTACTAAAATGGTTCCATCTCTATCAGTGATTGACAGTTATTTCTGAGTATTATTTAGCCTTTCACATTACAAATCAGGACTCCTGTCTGTTGCCAGCTCCAGCTTCTAGTGCCAGATTCCCATCTGGCATTGTAACAGGGAGTATTTGAGTAGGACACACTGCCTTTTTTTAGCATCAAATCCATAAGGCTCACAAAGGAAAAACAACTTCTTTTATCTACTGAGCTCAAACTTATGTATTCTGTAAATCATCTTAACTTCTCCAATGTCGAGATGACTTTAATAGCCCTAATTGAACAGAAAACCAGGCTGAAATTCAGATGTGGAGTTAGAACACTCAACGAGGTACAGAACGTCTTTTTTAATAGCCCGTCTATTAAAAAAAGAAAGTTAAGCACTATGTTATGTAGACATTTCTATCATGTTCCTCCCTGAGCAGTAATTAGTTCTTCTCCTACCTGGCCATTCAGCTGGGGGTCTGAAGAACTGCAGGGCTTTTTCAGCAAGGTGTGAGGACCCAGCCACCAGCATCCATGACACCCTACCAAGACCTCCTGACAGTTGCAGGCTCTCCTGACCTGTCAAACCTTTCATGAGGAGCAGTGTCCACCCGTGTGTCTCCCTCTTCTTGCCTCCCATGCAAGGGGCTGTCTACTGTGCTGGCCAGGTGCATGGTCAGGGCTTTTTTGTAGTCTGACTGTGAGGTGCCCCAGGTGAAACCTTCATTGCGCCCTTGTTTGGTGGTTGGTTGGCAGCATACACCTCATGCAAAGCCAGCTGCTGGGCCAAGGCAGTGGATGCTGGAGAGATCTGTGGGATGTGTTTCTGATTGTGTGGGAAGGATATGTCTGAGCAGGGATTCTTGCATCTCAAGCCGAAGCTTAGTATGCTGAGTCCCACATCCCTCAGCATTTATTGTTATCACACATATAACAACAAACAATGAAAGAAGGTAACCTCAAGAAGTGTTAGAAGATCAGAAACTTCTATGCTAATTTAAAAGTTATTGCCTAACAAACAAACAAACAAATCTCTAAGATGGTCCCTCTGTGCCCAGTTTTTTACTGACCCAGATTTTGTTCTTCAGGATTGACAGAAGTCACTTTGTCTCATCAATGGCATTTTTTGGCTTGCTATCACAAAATTGCCTCCCAGAAAATATCCCTCTGCCTTGATACCAAGGTGTCTGACCAGGCTTTTATCCCTCGGTTTTTTTGGTAGTTGTTTTCCTTAGGAAATACAGGAAGTATACATACCATCTTCTGCTGTCAGAAATTCAGCTGTAATGTTTCGAGAGTAAATACAACATGGCAGGGGCTTTTTAAATGCATTGTATTAACATATCTCTTCTTTTCTGAAGTGCTTCTAAAGTTTAACATCACAACTTTATCTCTTAGAAATCAAAGCAGGTAGCTCCAGTGTTTCTGCCAAAACTTGTCTTTGCTCCTAGTACTTTAACTAGATGCCAGCAGAAACAGTATCAGCAACAGGCGATTTTCAGACAAGGTTCATGTGAAGTATCAGAAAACTCTAGTTTCCCTGTCACCACTTCCCATTCTAAAGAGCACACTTTTTTCACAGCTAGCACCTTTCTCTCCTTGCTTCTGTCTTGCTGGAGAATTTCTCCTGCGTCATGTGGGTGAGTGGTAAGATTTGTCTTTCTGCAACCTCAGCTAGACTATTTAGTGTGTTTGTTGATATCCTATGGCAGAGGCAGTCCCTGTTACATCTATTTCATGGCTGCTTCCAAACTCAATACTTAGTGTGACAAGTGACATGGTCTCTGTCAACAAATGACAGATTTGATACACATACAGGGTTAAATTTATACATGGAGTATGTAATACCAGCTTGAATACATGCATTTTATATATCATATCATAGAATCATAGAATGGTAAGGGTTGGAAGGGACCTTAAAAATCATCTGGTTCCAACCCCCCTGCCATGAGCAGGGACATCTTCCACTAGACCAGGTTGTTCAAAGCCCCATCCAATCTGGTCTTGAACAATTCCAGGGAGGGGGCAGGCACAACTTCACTGTTCCAGTGCCTCACCATCCTCACAGTAAAGAATTTCTTCCCTATATCTAATCTAAATCTACCCTCTTTTACTTTAAAGACATGACCCCTTGTCCTATCACTACATGCCCTTGTAAAAAGTCCCTCTCCTGCTTTTTTTAAGGCCCCTTTCAGGTATTGGAAGGCTGCAATAAGGTCTCCCCACAGCCTTCCCTTCTCCAGGCTGAACAACCCCAACTCTCTCAGCCATTCCTCATTAGGAGCAGTGCTCCAGCCTTCTGATCATTTTTGTGGCCCTCCTCTGGATCCGCTCCAACAGGTCCATGTCTTTCCTGTGTTGAGGGCTTCACAGATGGACACAGGACTCCAGGTGGGTCTCACCAGAGCAGAGCAGAGGAGCAGAATCACCTTGCTTGACCTGCTGGCCACGCTGCTTTTGATGTAGCCCAGGATACGGTTGGCCTTCTGGGCTGCGAGTGCGCATTGCCAGCTCATGTTGGGTCGCATTGCCACGTCTACAAACACCCTCAAGTCCTTCTCCTCAGGGCTGCTATCAATCCATTCTCTGCCCAGACTGTATTTGTGCTATTTAATTAGCAAGTACTAGTGAGAACAAGAAGTTGTGATTTTTTGACATTAGTGTTACTGAGTGAACAATAAACCTTGATCAACATGATTTTTAATGTATTTAACAGTGGGAGCAGCAATTAACAGAGATTAAGGCATCTAAATATATTTCTGTACAAAGCATAGCTTACATAAATAAGTGGTACAGAAGTCGGATTTGACAGAAAGCTTGAATGACAAGCAAGGAGGAGGAGTGGAAGGAAAGCTACTATATACACAGATGGCATCCCAACTATCTGCTGACTGCTGCTTCTATAAAGTATAGATGTATATGTGCATATATATATGTGTATAGGTATATAGTACTTTCTACTGCCTGTTCTTGGGCCTTGGAAGGTTATGATATAGCTTACTGGAAGGAATCCGGACTTGTTCTACACAGATTAAATGTCTAACGTAATACAATTTATTAAAATGAACTATATTTCCAACTCTAGCATCACAAGCTCTGCAATAACTTCATTGTCTGGTTCTTGCCAAGGGAGAACAGCATGGTTGTTTTGTCATATTGTGTTCCATTCATTCTGCAGTCTGGCATAAACAAGCTCACGTTCAGCTTTATCCCAAGCAGACCACAGATTTGCCCTTTGTTTGACCCAGTCTGTTGTGTTTGCAGTTCCTAGAGAACAAATTCTAATTATAGGATGCAAGTCTTCATGGATGTAGCCTTAAAAGGCTGGAATATGAGACTTTATTCTATTAAAAAAGGTTTTTAATTATCATATTTGAATCTGTATCGGGTCTCTGACCTAAACCTGTATCATTATAAAAGTTACTGAATGACTCAGTGCTGTGCCCCATGACTTCGTGAAGTGATACATTTTACCTGATTCTGCAAGAGGGATACTGAGGCACTGCACAGTGAAAGGGCAACGAAGGGCCTGATTCTCATTCATACCAGACCCCATTAATCTGTGGAGGAACATACAGATAACAAGAGAAGGAAATTTTATTTGAAGTTTCCAGAGAAATAAGATGTGTCACAGTAGACCCATTTTTTTGCATAAGCACGAGTTAAAGTCCTTGCAAATCATATCGCCTCTTTCCCAGTTTAGAAAAGGAAAAACAAGTTTATTTTAAACTAGGGTGCTTTTCCATACTATTTGACAACGTATCCTTATTGCCATCTAGAATTTGTACTAATTAGCCATGAATATTTCAGAGGCCTTGTTATGCTAATGAGATGTTGGCATTTTATTTTCTGCACTAACTACAGTCTATTTCTGGTTGTTGTAACTCCTGTGAGTAGGGGCCATACATTGCAAAAGAGCCCTTTCTAACGAAAGCTGCCTGAGGAGCACTGTCACAGGGATGACTTCCACATCTGAGAACATCTCCAGAACTTGCACGCACACAGTCAGCCAGCATTGCCCTGCCTTCTGCCTGTAGCACCCATCCTGCACAAAAAATGATTTGGGAACTATTTAGACAATAAGTATTCTTAGGTGGGTGGGCCGAGTTGGCTGTGCAGCTAAGTGTAAAGACCTCTTGTACCCTCACTTTCTTGGCTCA
>Ga0065711_1003543_pt1 | contig 36942 bp, 22 predicted proteins | sample Hoacrofraction12_FD_59098 | JGI IMG/M metagenome (GOLD analysis project Ga0065711, IMG submission 59098) | Hoatzin crop microbial communities from Cojedes, Venezuela - Epithelial fraction 12 v2 (version 2) | ecosystem: Host-associated > Birds > Digestive system > Esophagus > Crop | place... | reverse complement strand
GCAGCCTGTTCCAGTGCTCCGTCACCCTCAGAGGGAAGAAGTTCTTCCTCATGTTCAGACGGAACTTCCTGTGCCTCAGTTTGTGCCCATTGCCCCTTGTCCTGTCACTGGGCACCACTGAAAAGAGTTTCGTCCAGACTGTAATTCAAAACCTCACAAATCAGTGATAAGTCTGTTGGCTTTTTGCAGCTGGGAGCATGAAAAGGAGCGTGCGTTCCAGACATACACTGGGTTTTGCCAGTATATTAAGCTACAATATAAGAAGAGTATTTGAGGGCTGTACAGCATATACTTAAGGCTGCATTCTTACACATTTCAAACTACTGAATCAAACAATTTATAAATATCTAATGTTTGTGTCAGAGCCCTGAATTATTAATGATATATTTCATACATCTTTCATATATGTTTTCTGATGTCTTAATAGAAGTAGATTCTAATTGAGAATTATCTTACAGTGCTGGCCAGATAGCAAAAATGGTAGCCAAGAACACGGCAGAATATTCTTTCAAAAAAGAAGGGGATATTCTTTGGAAAAAAAAAAGGGGGGGTTGGAGTTTTTTTCAACTACATGAATTTTTTAAACACGATATCTCACTATTTCAATAATTTTCTGTACCTTTTTCTTTTCTGTAACCCCATCCAATTACCCAACAGTCAGTATAGAGTACGTTAGCATCTTCTTTTGATGGCAGGCAAATAGGTAGCTGAAGATCTAAAATATAATTAAAAATATCAGTTTGACCAGCAGAGACAACTGTAACATCAAGGTTTTGTGGGCACCTCCGTGACCCCTGATGATAGCCTCCATGCTACGCCCTGTCTCTTACACTAAATATTGTTCCAGTCACATAAAGAAAAGCCACCCATTTTCTTCTCAAAGGCAACAGAATGAGATTCTCCTCAAACCCCCACAACTGCATATTAAAGGAAATCAGCCCAGGTGTCACGCACTGCTATACCAATACCAGCCCTATGTCATCCTGCACATTTTTCAGAATTCCTCTGGAATACACTACATACCAGTAAAATTCATAGGCTTATCAAGTTTCATTAAAGCAATGTCATATCCAGTCTGTGCGTATTTATACTGAGGGTGAACAATAATCTCTTCCACTGTGAAGAAGGGCGTATCCTCATTTATCTCTGATTGTTTTAAAATACCAGCATAAACACGCCAAATGTTGGGATTCTCAAGACTGAGGGAAAAAGACAAACAGTCAGTCTGTGGCAAAAGATTTGCACTGATTTAGAGTTTGCGTGCAGATGCCAACATCTGCTGTTACTCTGAGCGTACAGTGAACAGCACTGAGGTCATTCTTTCCATTTTTTATTTTCACACTCTCAAAACTAAACAAAAGTTTGTTTTGTCCATTCCCTCCAATTCTCCTTCTTTCTGTTTCCCTCCCTATTCATGTTTTCACCCCCACATCAGTTTTCTCTCTCCATTATGTTCAGACTCTTTTTGTCCTGATCCATCTTCATCCTCCTTCCCCTTCTGTCTTCTTCTATTTTCTCTTTTTCTCTACTCCTATTTTTTTTTTTTTTTAATTTTCCAGGGCCTAATGCAAGCTCTGAAGTAGTAAATGAGATTCTTCTCATTCATTCCAACACAACAGCTTTTCTACTAATGAAAACAGACTTGGGAATATAAATTCAAGTAGAGTCTATTCTGACACTGTTAGGAAAATGACACTAGCCAGATTAGAAAGTGTAATATCACAGATTAAAAGTTCCAGTTAAACTTTATGATTTCAATTTTACTTTGAGTAAGTTCAAGGGATATTTCATTGTGATATTCTACCATTAAGGCAACTTAGCATTCGTTACATGCAATGAAGAAGATGCAAACTTTGTTTTAAATAAACTTTCTAAAAATTTTGAAGATTTTATATCTGAATTCATAAATATCAGTTATGCTTAATAATTTCCAATTAACAAAGTATATTTTTTTCTTTTTATTTCTCAAGTTTATCTTCTCCCTATGCCTTTCATAACACTGGTAACTTCTACACCGGATAGCAGGTAGAGAGTAATTTATTTTTATACATAGGTTTTTTTAAGAGAGTTTAACCACTTTTATAAAGTTTGCCACCAGAGGCAAAATATTGGCAATACTGTTCCATGCAAAAGCAATAATGGGTAATGTACTATACGGCTTCAGTAAAAGTGACGGGTTTTGGACTATGTTGCTGGGTCAACATCCTCTTCTTTGAAGCATTTTGTCTGCTACCTGTCCCTCTTCTGCCGTCAGACTGCATTATAGCCTTACGCTTTTCACTCTGTAAATGACAGGATAACCTGCTTTCCAGGTGATGACGATCTGACAAAGGAAATGAATCATCTGCATGACAATTAAATCACCTCTTCACAACACAAGTCATTTCTTGGCCCAAATCTGACAGCAGTTTGATTAACAATGCAGACTATCTGTGTCCATGCAAATTAGCAACATCTTGGGCATTTGCTGCTTTACATGTTCTTCTTACAGATGAAATCTACGTTAAAAATAGAGTAATACTTGACTGATTGATAAAATAGGGGGGGTGGGGGGGAAATCCGTTAAAGGAAAACCAGGACAATTTGGATCTGGATGTTTAATGTAATGCAGAGCTAGGTAGCTCAGGTACCAAAAGCTGCATAAGTGGTCCCCCACAGAGGTTTACTTTGTGTCTTGGCCAAATAAATTAATTTGCTGAGCACCCTGCTGCTGAAGCGATCAGATTAGTACCATTTCTTAAGTGCCACAGAGGAATCTCTGAGATAAGTAATTTGAAGTTCATGAAATCAAATAAAATAGCAACAGGTTTTTTTTGATAGATGATACAGTATTACAGTAAGAAAAAGCTTGTATTGCATGAGCATATCTAAATTTCTGTAGGTATCTGGTGTCTGCTTTAGAATTTCATCTTCTAGATGCATTAACATCATTTAGCATCAGTAGTACAATACTATGTTACAAAAGGACAAAGCATGGGGTTTCAGTTATGTTAAGAATGTGAATTGTCTACCTTAGAGGTTCACCTTTTGGTTAGACTAAACCAGTTTATTTTATTCTAGTACTCATTTTTATTTTTCTGAAAGGTAAATCTCAACTTATCTCACACTCTGGGTGAAATTTTTGGGTTTACGTGTGCATTTAGATTCAGGCCTCACCTCGCGACGCAGTGAGCAGCCGTAAGGATCCAGCGGTTGCTGATGATGGAGCCCCCGCAGAGGTGTCTCTGGCGAGACAACTTCACGTGCAAGCTGACCTGCCAGGGCCATTCGCCAGGGGAAGAGTCTGTCCCTCCAACGATCCTAATAGTTCTTGCAGAATGCTGCATACACACTATAAAAATCATTTAAACCTGTGCTTAAAGGTAGTTTGCACTCACTGATGAAAAACAAAGATGAGACTACTGCTGATCTCTGAATAGGGATTGATCTATTGCAAAGAAGGTGACACAAGATACATTCTAATCCCTTTACGGTTTAGGGGCATAAAGTCTACTAAAACCAAGTTCACAGTGCTACTGTTGGTGTTTCCAATGTGCAAGCCTGGCCGACTTCACCTTTTCAGAACAGTCTTTCACTTCACAAGGCATTCTACTGGGACAACCCAACCAGTTTTAAAAAGGAAAAGGAAAAGGAAAAGAAAAAAAGAAAAGAAGAAAAAAATAAAAAAAAAGAAAATAAGAAAAAAAAGAAAAAAAAGAAAAAAAGAAAAAAGAAAAAAGAAAAAAAAAAGAAAAAAAGAAAAAAGAAAAAAAGAAAAAAGAAAAAAAGAAAAAAGAAAAAGAGAAAATAAGAAGGTTTTGGCTTCCTCTACTAAAATCAGTTAAGCACAGTCTCTTTTACATAAAAGCAGTTTTACTTACCAGTACTGGCTTTTTTTTTACATAATCTTAGCGAGTATCCAGAGATCCTTCCTGGCCCATGCACTATCCCCACTGGTGATCCGTTCGAGGACATTCTTAGGTGACACTCACACTTTCTGTCAAGGAGTCAATGCAAAAATTCAGTTTGTGCCTCTTCTATGCAGTGAACATACCTACACCAAGACTGTGGAATGACCATTTCAGCAATCTTTGAACATTTTAAGAAATATTTCTCACCTTTCGTCATTGCACGAAGCTTGGAGGGGAAAGTAGGTAAAAAACTGGCAGCGGATCAGGTCTGTGCAGACCTGCTGACAGGCTCTGTGTCCTTTCGTGTAAGTGACGTTGAGCTCATCTCCCAAAAAATTCATGTGCATGTAAGTGCGGGAATTGCAGGCTGCAAGAAGGAGCGCATTCCAAGCATCAGAAAGTCTATTAATTGGATTCATTTAAAATTAGTATTTTCATTGTAATTTATTGTTTACCAGGAAAGGATCTTCTGCAATGTAGGAGACCAAAGCCTGACACAGCATTTTCTCGTGATATAAGTGCCTCTGGTATCCCACTTGTTGATGTCTTCAGAAGGCAAAGATTTCTAAAATGAAATTTTTTTTACAGTAACTCTGTTCTCACATCCTAAAACTGATTGTTTTGCTACTAGTGAAGGAAGATTCTTTCTTAAATGTGTTTTTCCTCCCAAGTCTCTGTCTGTAAAAGTATTTCATATGAAAATGCATTCACTAAGTTCACTAGCTCACAGCAAATTGAGGGGCCTTTCGTAGTTTTATGGCGTATGACTGTAGTACTGACGGTTGTGCAGTATTTATACCTACATAGAAGAGGTGACTTTGGATGATACATACCATCTCAGCTTTGCTTCTCCCTGAAACTCCTCTGAAACTTTATTCTTCTGTTTTGTGTGGAATTTAGAGTTTTAACTATTCTCACTACCAAGTATGAAAGAAGGAAGCCCAACAGAAACATTATTAAACCTCTTCACTCTATCTACAGTCTTTTCAAGTAAATAATACTGATAGGAAACCAGATGACTCTTTTGATAATTTCATAAAATTCAGCTTTAAGTCATTAAAGCAACCTGGAGGCTCACTGTCCCTTCGATGCGTATACCCCTTTTCAGATTAACATCAGATTCGCAGCTGCAGTACAAAACCCCTGATCACACTGGAGAACAGATGAAATGCCCATAGGAAATTATAAACTTATGAGTAAAAAAAAAACAAACAATAAAAAGCTGAAAATAACATTTTAATTAAAATTTCCATAAGTATAAGAAATCAGTGGTTAAAAAAATACTGTGCTTTAAAAAAAAATCTACTTCTAGAAATAAAGTTAGTTGTCATATTCACCTTTGGGATTCTATTTGCCATTCCCTGGTAAAAAACGTAAAGAACAAGCACTTTGGAAAATATGTACACATAGTTTGGCAGACAGAGATATCAGGAGTGAAAAAACTTGTAATATTTGTTCCTGAAAATTCTTGATCTTCAAAAATGTCCATTTGACAATCTGTATAAAACAAGAACAAAACATCAAAATTCCAAAGATTTTATTATATCATCAGAATATTGAGCTTTACAGATGATTCTCTTCTATCCTTATTCACATTTTCCTTCCTTTGTGACTAATATACTGGAAAGATAACACCACATTTTAACCAGAAACTATTTATCAAGAACATTTTTAAGTGTATAAACTCATGGAGAGGACTACCAAGCGGGCATAAGGTTCATACAGAGAAGATGAGAAATGACACGTTATAATCCAGATTTGCTACTCTAATTAGGAACAGTGGAGATCAGTATACAAATCCACAGCTAGGAATAAACCATGGTAATCTAGGCAAAGCCTTAAATAAATACAGTAATGGGTATATCCAAGAGGGAAGACTAGAAGAAAAATAATGGGATAATCCCCTTAACACTTTATTAAATGTTATTTGAAAAGCAGGCTGAACAAGCAGGATTAATGTACAGTCTGCCCTCTGACATGACCAAAATAACATAGCAGAGGCTCGGCAGGATAGTTTACACAACAAGGCTATGGATACAGAAATTACAGGAAGCACTACCATGATTAGAAATAGAGGAATCCGTTGCCGTCTCCAAAGATATTCTTGAAGTCCTAGTTAAAATCCCAGGGCAACAATTATAAGAGAAAAAAAGAAGCACCAACATGGAGGATGTTTATTGAACTATCAAGCTGTAAAGACAGTAAAAACAGCGAAATGATCCGAAACGCAGGACTTGGTGGCAGCAGAGAACTTCAGCTGTTGAGAAAGTACAGCAGCCAGGTTGACACTACCCAGTGAGTTACAGAAACATACTGGGAACATCTTACTACAGAAAGAGAAAAACAGGAAGAGGGCGAGGTAGAGCTTAATGTGACTGTCAGTCTGATGAGGTTTCCAAAAAAACGTAAGCATGAAAGGACAACTATACCGAACAGTGATTAGACAACAAGAACGGTAAAAAAAAAATAATCAGGAGACTAGAAAATAAGGGTCAACTAACTGACAATTAGTAGATAAGACCCCATGTTAAGGGAAAATAGAGTTTGAGAGAATAGATAGTTTCAAAAGGAAATTATTTCTAAAGCACAAATATGGATCTGGAAGTTTAGCGGAGCTAACTCATGATCTCAGTGGTCATCTTCAGTGATCGTTTGTTCAATATTCACCAACCTCAAGGAAGGCACTCTGCAAAGGGCAGAAATACAGACAAATTGCTGTGGATGTGTAAGAGCATGTGTTCATAAGGACAAAACCAGAAAGGCAAAGGCACGAAATGAAAGGCCAAATAGGAAGAAACAAACTCTTGCAGGAAAAATGTGCAGTACTATTCAATTAGCACTGAGAAAGGAGCTCAGCTTCTGCTCAGGACAGAAGGAAAGCTAATGGCAAAAGACACAAGAAAGGCTAAAGAACTACCTATATTTTTTTCTCTTCTTCACGAAAACAAAACTGCAGTTACATGGTCAACAATATCAGCATTACTGAGCAGAGGGAAGAGGTCATGATAGAACAGGGAACAGAGAAATCCCATAATATTGATGAATTTAGTGGTCTGAATCTGACTGAAGCGATCTTGAAGTCTCTCGGTACAAATAGCTTTTTGGTGTTCACAGAGGTTTGTTGTGATTCCAAAAGCTTTGAAAGGGGAAGTATCTGTTTTTAAAATGATGACACTGGAACATGTAGGACTAGCCAGCCTAAACACAGTCAGAAAAAAACCCTAGAACAAACATTAATATAAACCCATTTCAGGTATTTACAATACGAGGCAGAAGGTGGTACTGAGATTTTATGACTGCATTTGACGAATGTCTGTCTGGACAGGTATAGCTGATACATCTTGAATTTAGGACAGATGACTTCCTTCGATGGCCACTTGATTCAACAGTAATGTCAATGATTCTACAATGCTGTGATTTATTCCTTCTCTCTCTCTCCTCTTGCCTTTCTCACAAGACACAAAAAGCAAGGAACAAGATTGGCCTTCAAGTGCTTTCAGACATTCTCATTTAATTTGTGATGGATCATTACTGCCATGTCATCAATGTCAAACATCTTCGATAAAGTCTCAAACGGCTTTTCATATATATTTTTTTTTTAATTTACAATCTTACTGTTTGTCCCCCGATTTTTTCTCAAAGTCTGTGAGCAGGACCCTCCTGAGTACTGTGATTTTTCTTCTAACAACAAATACATGTCTTTCTAGCATCTCTTCATGTAAGTTTGAAAAAAAAAAATCTTCCCTCCATTCTCTCTCATACACTGTGAGGGAGTAGCTAAATTGCTTTCTTCTCCTTACAAAACTTTGTCTTCCTTTTTTTACTCTTTACACTTCATTTTTCTTGAAGTATCATCATTGTTAAGGTCTGAACACAACTACTTTTTTCAATAGTTTCCAAATATTATTCCTACAGTAGGACTAGCAGAGTCTGAAGAAAAGATATATAGAAAAAAAGATGGAGTCCTTACAAAATGTGATTCCTTTGGGAAAGCTAGATTATCTGTGAGCTAAAATAAGGCTATAAAGCAGCAGAATAACATCACCATTAAGAAGGAACAATACCACACAGGAAGACAAGGTGGAGATAGATTTAAAGAAAGGATAAAAAAAAAGAAAAAATTGAAAGAGGTTTCAATCGAGAATAAGAAGGTATAATGCACACTGTTGATCTTACACTCTTCATAGTTTTGCCTGAGTAATGATTGCAGGAACAAGCACAGACACAGCGTTCATCACAAATCACCCGCAAAACACAGGCTACAGCCCTTCCTATTAGCCAGTTGTATTAGAAAGCTGCAGCCCTTCATTGAAAATTTCTAAGCTCATACACAGTATGCAAATAGAATTTAGAGAGCTTTATATTCCTCCTGATCTTTGACGAGATTTTTATCTTTCGTTTTTGTATCCACAGTACGAACAAAACATGCAATTTCACCAAGCTAATCTTATGAAAGGATTCTTTAGATCTTCAAAGCGAGCAATTGTTTTTGTAAGACAAAAGATAAAAAGGAAAACATCAAAAAGATCTGAACCCCCTTTGTGCCTAAGAATACTAACTCTATTTGCAAGAATAAGTTTATATTAAAATTATTTTACAGAATGAAACATTTATACACGTCAGAGATAGACTGCACCTCGTCATACATAACCCTTGAAAATAAACTGAATTAGAGATTTTAAATAGTTACCGATTTCAGAAAGCTGGCATGGCTTTAAAGAGAATCCAGACACAACCCCATCAAGCACCTTTATGCTGGTTGGAGTTCCTGCACTGGTGTGTTTCAAGAAGCATTTTTTACTGCGTGACAAAGAATAAAGAAAGTGGTAAGACGACAGGCCATCCTCCTTGGTCTACACCATCCTCCTTGCCTTGTAATTCCTACCGTGGTGCATGGCCTGGCCATGGGCCAGAGCAACCTCCAGAGCAATCTTCAAATAAGGAACAAATCTAGCTGAACAATGCTTAACTTGTAAAATTGAGCAGATCAACAGCTCAAAAATAGGCCTGATAAAAATGAAAGAATTTCTCTGGATGTTCTGATGATGCTATTATTGAAGCAATAAGCAGAGCAAGATTTAACAGAGTAATAATGCTGCATGCCTACCAATACAATTTGCATCTCAGTATCTCCAGAGAATTTTAATTTTTTTCAGTGTTATGATAATCAAGTTTCTCTTTCTCACTGATGGACAAACGAAAGCTAATTTACTACAGTCATTCTCCTATGTGGAAGTTTGAATAAACATTGCAAGGATGACTAATCAAGGAAAAATTACCTGCTTGAATAAATTCTCACACCCTAGACTGCTCTGAGACTTACTCTAGTCAAGCACAGTGCTGTCCAAGCAGAGGGATCAAACCTGTACTTACCGAAAGCTTGAGTTGTGAAATGTTTCTGAGGCATATGTAAAAAAATGACAATGCTTGTCATTGGTACATCTTTTTTGACACTGTTGATAGCTGTCAGCCACCGTAACATCATAAATTTTCCCTTCCATGTCCAGTCCTGTGTGGACACCTGGACTGCAAGCTGTGAAAAAAGAGAGGCCAAGTTCTGAAAACGTGCTTCTGTTCTTCTCCCCACCCTGCACCCCAAACCGTCCGAAAGCTGGCAGTTTCTATGACACAGCCCTTGTCATCCAGGTCCCGTGTCCCATGCTCACTTCAGTTACACCATACTTCACAAATACTCCAAGTAACAAAACCACAAGTGTAGGCGCAGTATAGTACCTTGTGGTAGAGGAAAAAAATGGTGACTTTGACAATGCCTCTGCCTACTTGAGAGAGGAGCTCTGACCACTACGGCTGAGACCACGACGACATAAATCAAAGAAAGAACTCAGGATAAATACTAAAATGGTCTTCCCCATTTACAAATTCACAAAGCAGTTTAAAAGGCAGCTTCTGTCCTCCTAACCAACAGATATCTCCCATTCGAGTGAGCGGGTTTAATTTACACTCCGCAGAGGGAGAACTGGCACGGTGGGGGTTGAAATAGCTTTCCGCCATGCACGCTGCAGGTTTTGCCTCATGGTCAGTGGGGTCTCTCCACAGAACACAAGTCAGTCACACTTTGGTGGGGTTTTTAAACATATGTGGGTGGATTTTCTTTTTAGTGGCACTAGTCTGATTCTAGAGTAACTCCAGCGATGATACCAATGAGTCTGCATAGCGTAAAGAATAACATCCCACTGAAATCTGTTTTGCTGGGCCAAAGCTACACAGAAATATAAATGCGACAGGGTGTTAGCAGGAACGGGTTTTTAACAGTCCTGACTGCTCTGGAAGGCAAGTGGCAAGCAAAAGCAAGCACAACGGATTTGTCAATAGCTGCAGTGAAGAACTTGCATGAAGGAAGACCCGTTTAGCCCTGGCATATTGAGATGCTGTACCAATACAACTAAAGAACGACCCTGACATCCACAAGATGCTCTTTGGCCTCAGAGTCAGGAAGTGGATAAATATCTTCTTCCTTCTTGTGTTGTTCTCCAGTACCAGGCTATGCTTAAAGCAAATCTCCTCTTAATGACATCATTATGATGGCGCAAGTTTAAAACACATTTAATAGGCTTTAAATATGCCTGCTGATAACTCGCAGGCATGGCATGCTAACATTAAGACTCTGTGCATAGCACACGGACACTAAAACCTGGAGCTAATAAATTATTACACAGAATCATGAAGGTAGCAACATCATTTTCATGACTATGCACTTCTGTTTTGCTGGGCATCTGCTCTACAACGTTACAAAACAGGGTCACACACACCGTGCCAGCAGCTTGCTGGAGTGGAACCCCAGTAGTAAATTAATCTTTAGAACTGGAGCTACCAGTTAAAGCACGTGCTCCCATCTGCCTCTACCTAACAAAACAGCGACTGCAGGAGCAGAACTTCTGTGTTACCTTGTCTGGGGAGGCTCAGCAGTGGGTAGCTGGGGCTGAAAGGTGAAACCAGGGGAAGATTTTGTAAGCTGTGTTTGTAAGAGATCTGGCGAAGAACATACAAATCACTACTTGGCTGCTTCCCTGATTCTATTCCCGTTTCCAAAATGCTAATTTCTAACATCTGCTACAAGATACAGAGCATAAAACGCATACACGTGAATAACCGTATCTTACCACTAATTTGGACTTCACACTGTTTCAAGGAATGTCCAGAGATAGCTCCTTCCATATCCACCTTCGGCAGCATTTCTGTATCGCTGTCTTTTAAGTAGCAGGAAAACCTGTGTTTTACAATGCAGCAATTCACAGCGTTTGCAGTACAACACAGACTTTCAGAATTGCTTCTCAGGTGACATGCAGGCTGTGTTCAATATCACTCCACATTAAGTTTAGACAGCGCAATCTGGAGAAGGACCAGGTAGAGCTGCATCTGCTTTATTGGCACTGCTGGCAGATGCGACTGCTCAGTGTACGCGGGAGGTCCAAGAGCTCGCGTTAAAGCAAGAAGCAGAGCCCAGGGTTTGGAGGACAGAAATACACTAGGCATAGAGAGGGAGGACCACCTCATCCTCTCAGGCTACCAAAGTCCTTGATTATGAGAAAAATATGCTACAGAGAGAGGGTGGGGGACAGTAGAGGGGACCACCGGAGATGTGAAATTGCTCACACTGTCCCTCAATGATCAATACGTGGCGCAGAGGAAGGAGTGCACAGTCAGTTCTGGTTCCTTGCAAGGTCTGATGTGTGACTGTGAAAGACTGGGCATTGCCAAATTTAATCTTTCGAATTTAAACAAATACTCTTTTAGGTCACCAGTTGCAAAGACAGACGACATCGTTTTCCATGGCAACCTCGTAGCTTTCCCTGTGTGCCTGCATTCTGTCAAAATGCTCCCGAGTTCCTAAAATTATCACAGGAGACCAGCAAAAGCCACACCAACATGAACATCTTACCTTTTTGCAGGATCTTTAGTCCATGCTGCTGGCAAATAGGTGAAGAGCAGACAGGTAGGATGGTAAGTACACACTACTCGGCAGTAATTGGCACTCGGTGTAAAAACTGTCGCGAGGTCTCCTCCTTGGAAGTATGTATTTTCATAGATCTGAGTCACACATTCTGATATGGAATAACAAAATGTGTAAATTATTAGAGATGGGAGACAGCTCACCAGGAGAGGGTGAAGCCACTGCTCCTCTTTGTCATTGACCTTGCTTTTAAGGCAGCCCGTCGGCAGGAGAAGAGCGTGAGTAGCGCAGTTTCTCCACATCTCATCTTTGCTCTCCAGCAGAAATAAAACTCCCTGGGGCGTTTGCCCCAGCTCCCTGCCTCGTACTCCATGCTGGAGCAGGGCAGCTTGAGCCAAGGCAGGAGCCCAAGCAGCACGACAGGCCCCAAGGCAAACCTGCCCCGTGGAGAGGAAAGGGACCTCCTCATGGCAAATCCGGGGAGAGGCAGAAGCATCTTCAGAGAGAGACCAGTACGGAGCACCATTACAGAGGAAAACCAGGAGGAGGAAGTGCAGAGATCAAAAAGAGTTAGAAAGTTGTCTGTGAAGACAGTCCTGTTTTGTTTAGGGATGTTCTGAGGCCAGAGTCACAAGCAGTGCCACTGTGCATCACTTCAGTGACCTCCAGCATTTTATAAACCTTCTGCTCCCTCACAAGCTGCCTCAGACCCCATCTGACTTGCTTTACAAGGAACAAAATGCTGTTACAGGAGCAGCATCTCAGGAACTGTCCAGGATAAAAATGAGCCCAACGACCATCTTGCATCTGCAGGAATTCACCACCAGTCACCACCTGAACTCTGTAAGGAAACCCACCCACGCTGCAGAGCCGTGCAGCGAAGACACCTAAGCAGAACCTCTTCCCATCTTCCAAACTGAAGGCACTGGTAAGATCTCTGCGTTCAAACACACAAGAGGGTTGGCTTCGCAGAGGAGCCCACTCTCATATTTTGCCCTCCAAAAGACAAATCAGCAAATATGCTGAATTGTATTCCTGTGTCTACTAAAGTGCTTTTTTATTAGCTAAAAGATAAAGGAAAAATACTGGATTTTTACAGAATGGGAGAAAACCCAACTGAAAACATTTTATCCAGCTGCTTAATCGGTTACTACAGAGCTATTGTACTGTATCAAAAGCTGTTTAAAAAGAACACAAATGGAACTATCGTACTGGATTTTACAGTTTTAAAATATTACAAGTCAGTTTTATTTGTTAATGTGATTATAAACTATACTTAGGTAATTCTATGTTTCCTGCACATGGGTAAAATACATAATTTACCCCCAAAAAAGGAAAAAGGAATGATTAGATATACATGCAATATATGCTAATATCTTTTAAAGGTTAATTTCTTGTTAATACAAAATTTTTACTTTATAAACACCAAAGTTTTCTAGTATATATACTTTCAAGATTTTTCTCTAAAAATTGGTATTTATTATTCTCAGTAGAGCTTCTTTGTCCAACTTTGTCATTAACAGAAAAGCATTTTCTATTATTTAGAACATTCTAAGCAAATTTTAAAATCAAAAGCAAAGACTATGGCAATTATTTGCTGTACGAGATACTTTGGATCTTATTTACCTTCTTCCAGTGCAAATTAACACACAAAGAAATAGATTTATGCTGCAAAACTGCATGCCATGTGAAAGTACCCCCGTTCTGAATATTTTAATAAAAATGTTTCCTAGGCCTCAGAAATGTTGCAGGATTTTAGTTCTGCTGAGAATTCAATCCATCTAAAACACTTCCTTAAATAATATCACATTTATCAAACAGATTATGCTGAAAAGCTGAGTTACCTAATTGTCCTCTGAGAACACAGTTAATACATTACTGAACACCAACCTGCGTTAGGTCTTGGTTATAGTTTATCAGCACAGGGAACTTCAGGGAAATGCAATGCAATTTTTGCAGTTTAACTTCTGCTAACTGAACAAGGTAAATCATTAACGCAGACCAACACTGAAAAAACGTACACAATCACTAATTTTCCAGTGTATCAAGAGAATTCTAAAAAAATATGTACGATAAAACAATTGGTTCTGGAGTTAGCCACGCTTATTGCAAAAAGTGTTTCAAGCATGGTGGTGCGTAGGTGTTACACAGCTACTTTTTAAATCAGTAATTTAATGCAAAGGCGATGTGTGAGTAAGGTTGAAGGCTGGCGGGGTTTTATCGAAAAAAACCAAACTGAAGCTGAGCTGCTGTGCCTCCAGGTCCTGCTCCATGGTGGTCAGCCCTGCCTCTGGCCCCGCGGGCAGTGTCCGAGCAAGGGCTGAGGCTCCGCTGCAGCCGGGTGGAGGCAGCCAGCTCACCCCAGCACACATCACTGCAAACTTCAGAGGGCTCCAGTTTGTGCTGGGGGTGACTGGGTTAGACTAAAGTCAGCTGAGAAGCATGGGGTGGCACTGCACCTCCTGGACCCCCAACAACAGCACAGGGCTCTGTCCCGAGCGGCTGCCAACCTTGCTGGTGGGTGTAGGACGCTGAGCATCAGACTGGTGTCACCTACGAGATGGATGCAGCCTCATCCGACAGAGAAAACTGCCCACAGCACGGTCCTGTGCGTGCTGGGTGAGGTGACAGCCCGGGAGGGGTGGCTGGACAATGTCAGTAAAGCCCCGTTAGAAACTTCCACGTCAGGATTATGAGAGTTACCCAAACTCAACCGAGCACAACCCCGCAGAATCAAGACAGCTGTCTCAGGACCCGGCTGCAGTTACTTCTCATCCCCCTTCTAGAGGAGCTGTGTTGTTCTGTGTGTGTATGTTAGGAATTATATATTCACTTACCACTGTAAACTGAAGCAAGTAAGAAAATGAAATAAAAAGTCTGATAAATCCAAATCATCCTAAAAAACACAAAATCATTCTTTAGGATATGTTTAATAAAGGGTGTATAATTAGTTTTATAAAATACCACAATCACTGATTCACACTTGTACTCTTACACCATTAATTCAAAATCCCATTCAGAATTACAAGTTACAGCTGTGATACGCAGTTATGGCATGTATAAAGAAGCATAAAAGAGCAACAAAGGTTTGTCCTTTACTTACGGTTGCGAGAAGCAATAAAGCTTATAAGCACTTAGAGAATTTCTGGTTCATGTTACAGCAGAATATTTATTCTTGCTTAGACTGGGAACAACACTGCATCAAAATGTCATTAATTCCACCAAATGTCAGGTTTAACCTGACTGTCCCAGCAGTTCTGTGGCTACCATGATCAATGTAGCCAAAAAATGTCTCGCACTCACTGCTTCTGGTATACGTTCCACAAATCTTAAACCTTTTTTTTTTAACATGCTACAACTTAAGCTGTGAAAGGATCAAATAAATTAACCACCCCGCACAATCCATAAATAGATCAACGTACACTGTCTTGTTGCTATGAAAATCTTTCACTGAAGATCAGTTGCAATCATGATTACATACCTGAACAGTCTGGATGAATGGATAAGGTTTGTGCTCTACTAAGAAAAAAAAAAGTCAACAGTTTTTGTTAAATATTACTGTGCCTGCAATGCTAACTCCTCTTTAATATTTACTTTGAACAGGTGCTCTTTCTGTCAATATTGTAACTGACCTTGGGCCATGTTTCCAGAGCGTACACCATCCAGCCCGCACCGAAGTCCACGTCCAGGTTTTACACCCGTTGAGCATCTGCCTCTTGATGAGAATTTAAAACCAAAGGGGAATCCCTGGTTCGGAACAGCCACTGGCACCAGAACCCACACAAAGCGGGCTGGAGACTTGCCTCCAGCAAATCCCGAGCTGGGGCAGGGGAAAAACCCATGTGAAATCAGGCAGACCAGTGACTCAGACCCAAGTAAATGACACCATTATGGATCTGCTGTGACTGAGGACAGAACCGTCACCTGTTTTCTTACTATGGCACCATTTTCTCGAGGTATTCCCTTGGCAGACACAGCCGTATTCTTCAGCTGTGTATTCTGTGCTCTCTTTTCTTTAACATCAGTTCAAGTTCTTATCCCTTCTTTTCAGCACTTTGCAGAAATTATCCTGTGTACATCTTCCAAGTAATTTTACCGTGGCCCTTGTTGTCAGGTGCCACCCAGAGCATCTTCTGTTTGCCAGAAGCCAGGAAGAAAACCCTGTTTGCAGACTGATGAAAGGTGAGTAAGTGCAATGAAAAGAAGCCAAACTTCATTTAGAGCTGGTCTCAGTCACTTGTTTTGATTTCTGCAATTCCTTCTAACATGTGTAACCAAAGTAAAATTAATTTCAAACCAAAAAAATTATTTCAAATCTTAAAAAAAAAAAGGTATTTCATTTCACAGCGAAATTGCTAAAGGGACAACTCTTTCCTCCTCCCCACTCTCTTTCCTCTTTTCTTTCAGATGGAATAAGCTGGAAAGACATATTTCCTACTCAAAAAATATCTAGATCAAAACAATTCACCCAGCTGTGACCCTTCGGAGCATCCTGGACATTGAAATGACTTCTCCAAGACTTCTGGGCCAGGAAGGTCTCCAACTCCTCCTTACAGGGGAAGAACTGTCTCAAAGAAAGGCTTCGGCTTCATGCTCTCCTGTGTATCAATTCACTTTGCCCTGACATACTTGTTGGAGAGGCCTCAAATGTTTTCAGCACAGCAGCTTTCACTTTTGTGTGCTTTCCCCTGTTTTAAATGTGTAACAGTGACACAGGAGAGTGCGAGAGGGCTAGAAGACTTTACTGCAAAATGCACTGATAGGTTATTCCTGAAACACAAAGTGTTTCGAGACGACGACAGCTGTACAGCTCTGACCTTTGGCTTAGAAGAGGAGATTTTCCATCGGCCACGGAGGGCAGAGGTATCACGGCAGCATAGCTCTGGGAAAGCAAACCACACTGTCCCCAGCCACCCCCACGGAAGCCTTCCTGCCTAACGACAGGTATGTCACTTTGTCTCTCTTTTCTCATCTATAAAATTATAATCTTTTACACCTCTGGAAAAATTCACACCTTTACTTCCAGTTTCAGACTTTTCATAATACTGAAGGTAATCACAAAACCTACGATCTATCTGAACGTTTATGAACAAAACAAGCTGAACTTACAAGGCTTTGTGTTGCTCAGCCTGCACCAGTGTTCAGTCAAAATAATTCTTTTTCCTCTGTGTGTGGGCATTTCACTTGATGGCACAAAGGGATTAGAACTTCTCCCCAAGATCTTTTCATTTTCTTCACTTTCTATTTCTCATCTGGGCTTTCCACCTCAGACATTGGGCAGAGTTATTCTAGTTCATTACTGTCTTCTTAAGAAAACAAAACAAAAAAACACCCCAAAACTCCAACCCCACATTTTTGGAAAAATAAGGTACACAGTTCAAATTGGCAAAACCACCAGGGCAGATTCATCTTAAATTTCACCAAGATCATGTGTCTCATCACACAATATGCAGTTGCACCCATTCATTAGAAGCTTCTGTAAGATTTCATTTCTATAATCCATTATCTCTATTTTAGAAATTTGTCTCAGGAAAAGGAAGCTTTTGGTGATGGCTGTTTGTTTCATAAGCAAACTAGTGGGAAAAATAAAAAGAAAAAAAGACCTTCTTAAAGCAGTTCTCAAATTTAGGTATCACACTCCTTCCAAAAGCATACATCATTTTAACCACATTTGGGCATCAGTTGGATTGGATGGTGAAACTGAGAAATAAGACACCAATGCTGTTCAAAGAGAATCATAATAAGCACACTCACCTTGGAAAATAAATGTATGCATTTCTTTCTGTGGGCCTGCTACTCACATGACAAATGCTCCCCTGTTTACACCTCTTCACTGTTGCTCAAATCAAGAGATGTACTTCTGTACAGAGAAAATAATGTGTTACGAACTCCGTGTTCCTGAACTAATTATTGTTTACTATATTATAGGACGTATTTATTATAGGACAAGTTGTAAAATACCCTGAGACAAATTCTCAGCTGGTTTCACTTTACCGAGCTTCACTGAAAACCAAAGAGATTACATGATATAAACTAGGAGAAGAACCAGAAATTCAAAATGCATAGAATACCAAAAGCATCTAACGCTCCTTAAATTCATAAGGGTTCCACACGCACGCTTACTGTTGTCTGAATTCCCTCACTGTATTTGTTTAGCTACCAACAACATTCTGACAACTAAATTGGGATCTTGTAAGTAAGATTCAGTAATTCAGATGGTAGGGTTAAAATAAGAGATTCTGATAAAATTGAAATATTTTTTTATGATACAAAATTTAGACAAATCATCTGAAACAAAATGGAGTCCTTGCTTCTGTCTTGAGACTGTTTCACTTTGACTTGGTATTCAAAAATACCCAAAAGCTGCTTCAGCCTACGCTGTCAGCAAGTTCTTTAAGATGAAATCTCCCTGGCAGTGCAATTGCCTGCTAGCTTGATACTGCTTTCTGCTGATTTCCACTGTGACTTATGCAAAATATCATTCACCTGCAAAGGTGGCAGGAATTACTGAATTGTTTCACCTTAGGAAATTAATGACTGGACAGTAGTCTGGTTTAGGTGTAATTCTGCCTGCCAAAACAAAATCCCACATTTTCTATGGCAATCCTACCCAAAAAGCAGCTTTAACATGGGAGAGGATCTACTCTGTGATGAGACACCCGCCAGTCACGACACGGAACAAGAGGAAGGGCATCGCAGAGGCAATTAGGGAAGGAAGGTCCCAGTAAGACAGGAACACCACAAGTTCTCATCTCGATATGGCTTTGTGGACATCCTTCCATCTGAATGAGGATGCTACAATATCATCATGAACCTGGTTCTGAATGCTCCAGTAGAAAAAAACACAAATATTCTTAAGTATTCTCTGTCTATCTTTATTTCTGCACGGTTAGCATTATGTATACGACAAAGGACAGAGCGGAACACCAAATGCTGCTAAAACACGTTCTAAAAATCAGATCTTGATCCTTGCTTCTTACAATGAACAGTCTGGAGCCTTTCATTTGAGTCCAGACGACACTATCCGAGTGGAGAATCCACTTTCTCACTAGGCCAGTCATCTCGTGTTTGAATTGATTCCACCCAAAATGGCTGCAAAAAGATGACTAGAAGAATTTACCGATTTGTGGACCGTGCCGGATTGCATATTTTATTTCATAAAAGAAGTATAGTAGTTCCATATACTGCAATAGTCTTCCTAGAAATACATCTGATGTCAAATAAGAAATGAATGTAGACCAAATTCAGAATCATAGAAAAAAAATAAGACAGTTGCAACTATTAAAACTATTAAACAACAAATCACTTCTGGGTTTGTTTTGTGAGAGGGTTTCTTTGTTTTTGTTTCTATTCTTATAAATAGATTTTTTTTTTAATAAATGGAGAATCACATAATTGCCCAAGGCCTTGCTTCTTGCAGCTAAAACACCTGATGCTGGTTACTCTTAGACATCAGAGAAGACAGAACATTTCAACGCACTGAAGGCTTCCAGTGTCTTCACCAGGCCCTGCAAAATGTCAAACAGGAACTCCTGAGCAAGTTGTATGTGTCGCTGAGCTACCAGCCTGGAGTCAGGTCTGTAGGTTTGGGTGGTCAGTGTTCTGCTAACTGCCTGCCTCTCTTTGCTCAGAATAACTTGCATTTTCAATGAACACTTTCCATCTCCACATGCTACACTCCAGGCCTGGATCAGCAAAGCCCATTGGTTGAGCAAAAGATGGAGTTATATCTAGCAGAGAACCCCCATTTCCAGAAGAATCTGAGGGTTTTTGTTTGATGGTTTTTTGTTTGTTTGTTTTTTAAATTTTGGTTTGGTTTTTGTTTTTTCTTTTAGAAAGTGAGTTAGTTTAGTTTTTAATCCATGCAAACTATGAAGATCACCTAAATATGACCCGGCTATGAACTGAGGTAGTATGACACTGGGAGGTTTGTCTGGGGGTGGCGGCACCCATGCTGCTTTTAGGAAGGAAAGCAGGGTAGGATTCTCTGAAGGTTCTTTGAGCCTTTTACCTGCTGGAAGATGAGTATCAGTGAGATGACATGTTAAAGCACGCATGGCAAGAGGATATCTATGCAGCAGTATAGATATAATCCATACACGAGTGTTTGTCTTTTGCAGCACGAGGGTTAAATTCAGGCAGGTGGATGTCTGGTAAGTAGCACAAACCCACCTCCTGCATGTCCCAACCACGCAGCTTTCCAAGCCCAAAAAGCCAGTTGTGTCAAGGTGGCTGGAAGCCTCGAGAGCCTCTGAGGCAACTCGGCAGGTGCTTGCAAGCAGCACCACCTGAGAGGTCACACAGAGGTTTTGTTGGCAGTTTTCTTCATAACAGCTGTAAGCCATGATCCAGAAACACTCATGCACTCTGTCTCTGTCATGCCCTTTCTGTCACCATACAATCGGGATCTTTACATCAGACAAGGCTATCAACTTCTTGCAGCAAGGCAGTCGGATCTCAGAAACTGAGCCAGCACCTCCCCATGATTAGCATCACTGAGATTACCCCACATGAACCACTATGCAGGAGTCATATTTGGGCTTGGCGTTCAGCCACTGCCTTCATACCATCAGCAGATACCTTGCCACCAGGACAAATCACAGCTACTATGCACATGCAGCTTTTATTACACAGTATTTTATTGTCCCATTACTTTATCAGGGAACCTGCCAAGGCTGCACTGCATTCCTAAGTCCTACAGGGTTGAAAAAACAAAGAAAAAAACCCAAAAAACCCCAAACACAAATAGTTGTTGCTGACCACAACCAGCAACTACACACCACAGGACTCTGGTTACCAAAAGCACACACTCTACACAACGAATGGTATCTAAAATCTACCCTGCAGGAAGAAAGTTCCTGTTCTTTCGGTATTGACTTCCTGAATATTTATTTCCTTAGCAGCCTCAGACTGCTTCAGAACCAGTTTTCACAACAAAAGACAAGGAGGTCACCGACTTCTCAGAACAGCTCTGAACACAAAGACGGCGGGATTACATCAGTGCTCATCTTGGCAAAGATTCTGTGCGCACCATTACATAGGGATTATCCACTCTGGTAACCCTGTGCCAGCATTTGAGCCCATACACTTTCAATAATGAGTTTCTCATCACAGTTTTATCCAGTTTTTGTCTCAATTATTTTTCTTGTTCTCATCAGAGAGCATGAAGGAATTACGGGTTACTTGAGATCCCATTATATGGGAAGAGTGTGGTACAAAAACAAAGTGCAAGCAAAAATATCGGTCGTTGTAAATAGATGTCAGAAAAAATATCTCCTTAAGGAGAGCATTGTTATAGTTTGGTCAATTTTAAAAACTGTTTCCACAAAGTAGATCCCACAGAAGAAAAGGAATTAATACTAGTTTTGATAGTTCTCAGTTAAAGGACAGAGTTTAACAAAACCCATGAGGTACCTTCTCCAGGTTTCACTACATACCGAATGTCCTGAGAAACCATGTTCTGCATGCAAATCTTGTGTACCCCCAAAGCTCACATTAGCAAGTACCCCACAGCTCTAATTCCTTAACTTCGAGCCTCTCTGGACAATGTGTGTCATTTGTTTTCTGTGTATTGACGTAAGAGGGTAGACTCAAAAGTTATGTCACTATAAAGACAACAATCTTTAAAATCAGCCCTGTAAACTTAAATTCTTGTTATTATCTAGCAATGAAACCTGTATTTGCAAATGAAGGCTGAAGAATGTAACCATATTATCGTTGTTACATGACTTCTTTTTTCTTAGTGGCAAAAGAAAGGTAGCAATTACAATAAACTATGTGTCAAGGTCTGTGATTTCATTTATGCAAACTACGCAGCTAAATCCTTTCTTTTTAGAAGATCCCCAGGAAACTGTAAAACCTAGATTTATCAGAATATAAAGCATTTGGCAGGTTCAAGGAAACCTCTAATTTACTTGGAAAGCTTCGGAATTATTTTTGTTTCTGTTCTGATATTCTACAAAGCACAGCAGTATCCCAGGTGTTAAACCACAAAGTGTTGTTAAAAGGGCACAAGGAAACAGACAAAAGAAAAGAATCCATAAAGACCAACAAAACCAACAAGGACAGATTACTCCTTTCTTAGGCTCGATAGTTACGAGAGGCAGGGTGTGTGGAGTAGCACCCCTTAATATGCTCTGGTCAGATCTGCCAGTATCAGTCGCCCAGCACAGGGCTCGAAGGGTTGAGATACTGAACTACACCCCAGCCGAAACCAGGATGCTCCATATCACATTACTTGTTAGCGGTAGGCCAGTCCGTATTAGCCACATCGGCTCTGACCTCCAGCTGCTCACCCAGTTCCTCTCTGCAGGTCGCCCACAGCTCCAGTACAACCCAAAGGCGCCAGCACACCTAAAACCCCCACCACCAAGCATAGTGGTGATGACGCACCAGCAGATAGAGATGGAGGTGTGGGTATCGGTGTGCACCCTCCTGTGTACAGTGCCGGGGGTCGCGCTGGGGTAACACCCACCAGCCAAAAGAAGTGTCGAAGCACGGGGCAGAAGTAATGAGCAAACCAGGTAGAGGACCTCAGCTAGGTCTAGCACCAGCCTTTTCTTCACTGCTTACAAATGTCGTGGAGTCTGTTCTCCAGCTGTGTGGCTTGTTGCAGGCTTTGACCTGTCCTGAAGGTACACACAGTCAGAAACTTTCACAGACGCTTCATTTCGTCACTTTAATTCCTCTTTAACATCAATCGGCAAGAAATTCTCTATGTTGCTTTCAGGACCCTAGCAGGCAAGAGCAGACTGGCACATTGTTTCAGCTTTGAGTAACACAGTAAAATCTGGTCAATTGATCACCCCAGAGGAACTGATGATACAAAATAATTATCCATCAGTAATTTAACTGCACCCAGGCACGAAAGTTTTACAGATGTAATTTCATTCCATGTTGAGGCAAAGTAGAAGTTCATTCTCAAAATCTGTAATACAGTGTTTCTGTCCTTATGAAATCCTGTGTGTGATTTGCACACAATCTAGTACATGGTATAGTTATACAGATCAATGTTTATGGCCCACCTTGCTAAAAAATAATGCAGAGCACTCCCTACGTAAAAACAACTGCTCACAAAGGAGGAGTGAAATTATCAGAAATTTTTACTTTCTCTTCATAGACACAGTCATCACCAAAACAGAAAAAATGGGCCAAGTGGAAGAATTGATCACTTGTACCTTTCAGAAGCAAAGAAAGCTGAAAACTATACAAAGATTTGAGACTATAAGCTACCTTGCAAACGCTATGGAATACAACCAGACCACTCCATCACAGGCATTACTGTTGTTACTACCGTAATTTAAGGTTTTTTGCACTGTTACAATAGTTTCATCCAAGTGGATAAAGCACTAAGATTTGATGTTTAAAGACTTGCACTTCAAAGAGGAATGAGGAGTTCACATGTACTAGAAAAGCAGAGTAATTTAGGGCTATTACAACACCTCCTTTAAAGAAATAATCAGCAACGACTTTAGTTTCAACAAATCGCTGGACTGCCATCAAAATATCCGATTTAAAAATGTATCTCAGTCTAAACAGCTTCGAAGTTTTTGGAAAAATAAAATGTTGAATTTCCTTTCATTCTGATCCACTGTTTGGCCTCCTCTTCAGCTTAATCCAGATACCATTATTCGGACGAAGAATAAGTTCTCCAGTCATACCAAGCTCTTCGGGCTTTTGACATGACTCCACCCAAAAGCGCCGCAGGATGAGGGCTAGAAGAGTTTTCTCCTCTATTTGTGCAAAGCGCTGACCTATGAGTTACAGGGCAGAAAAAAAAAAAAGTTATTGTCAGGTTGCATCAACAGTTGCTGCATTTCCATGCTCAGAGCGATACCTCTAGGAACACATGACAGCAAGGACAGGATACTACTGAAACTAGCACTTCTCCTTGCATGACAACTCTGGCCTTCCCAGGACAATCCACAGCACATCCTCCTTCCCATAGCACACAGAACTCAAACAGCAAACAGTCAACACCAAGGGGCAACAGACACAAACTGAAGCACAGGAAGTTCCAGCTGAACATGAGAAAGGACTTCTTCACTCTGAGGGTGATGGAGCCCTGGAACAGGCTGCCCAGGGAGGTTGTGGAGTCTCCTTCTCTGGAGAAGATGGACCAGATGACCCACAGAGGTCCCTTCCAACCCCGAACACTCTGTGATTTTGTGAACACTTTACATGTAACTAATACAAAACACAGCCTTGTCATGTCTCTTGGATGAACTAGGCAGGGAGGGATGGATGACAGACCAGAGCAGGAGAAGATGCAGCACAGGGACCGCAATGGAGAGACAAATCCCACTGTTCTACACATGCAGAGAGGAGCAAAGGAGATACAACTGCAACAGAAGGACAGACAGACCTTCCGTCAACGAGCACTAAGCATCACACACCCTGACGATTTGGCAGCACAGAGGGCAAAGTTCAATTTATATCTCAGAGAAAGGTGGAAGAGGAAAGGGGATAACAGAGAAACACGAAGGAAACCAAATCAAGTGTCACAATCCAGGCAGTTCACTCAAACTAAACTGAAAATGGCAACAGGACGAAAAACCCAGTGCTCAAAACTTTTTCTGTGCTCCCCTCTGTATAATCTGCACAGAGGGATGTCTGTACACATGTACACAGTGATGTCTTTCTGCAGTGATATTAACAAACCAGCTCTCCTGCACATGTTCCTGCACACCCAGGAACTAGCTAGACACGCAGTATTAAGTTAGTTTCCTCTTTGGAACGTGGGAAGACCTAGTCTGCTGTTCTTATGGGAAGGGCACCTATCCCAATGAGGCAAATCAAAACCAAACAAATAAAAAACCAACCCCACCCCCCAAAAAAAGAAAACGAACCAAACCAAAACCCCAGAAGAAGTTGTCTTTCCTGTCCCTGTAACTGGTGTGGAACGGTCCCCATCTGCCCTTGAGATCAGCGCAGGGAACAGCCTTTTCATGCGTCCTACCACATAAACCACAAAGCCTCTCCTTTGAGCACAGATTCGTCTCAGTGGCACCTGCAGGGCTAACAAGTTCTGGGATGACAGTGAAAACACCAGATCAACAACGGTGCCACAAAGAGGGAAAGAACACATCAGCTGCAGACTGCATGTTCGGGACACCCAGCCGAGATCGTGAGACAGACAGATGAGATGTTTCCACAGAAAGACAAGTGCAGGACATTTGCCTTCTCTCACTCTGTCTTGCTGACACTGAGGGTCAGAAATCTGGAAGCAATCCTGTCCTAACACAGGAGCCCATTAACACGCTGCAAGGCTGCGCAGGCAGCGAGGAGCAAACACCAGCGTGATAGACATTGGCCCCTGGGAAGGAAGGCACTCTTTACGAAGAAACAAAAGGTGGCAGTTCAAGCACCAGGCTTGCAGGGGAGACAGCGCCCAGAATTCGGGGGTGGGGAATACAGGACACGACTAGCAGGCACATCAAGACTTAAATTTCTGAGACAGTCATCACACCAAAAGCAGCACTGTCCCATTAGTGGGGCTTCCTCTCCAGCCACCTACCAATGCAGTTCCTAGGACCAGCCGAGAAGGGCACGTAAGCATATGGGTGCCTTCCCTTCGAATTTTCAGGTAAGAATCGCTCAGGCCTGAACTCCTCCGGGTCAGGGAAGATCTCGGGGTCTCTGTGCAGGGCGTAAGTTATGACAACAACATTGGTGCCTTTTGGTACCTTGTATCCTTCTGAAGAGGAATGAAAAAGGGAGAAGAAGGGTCAAAACAACAGCGAATAAGTGACTTTCTATACACCACAGCACAGTAAGAAAATAAAACAACTCTGCCCTTGACTTGGGAAACCCCTCCACTGAGGAGATGCTAGCAGGATAGGAACTGGCAAACACAGGACACTACTTACTAATACAGCAATCCTCTCTCAAGGTACGGGCAAACAGCGGAACTGAAGGGAAGAGCCGAAGTGCTTCTTTCACAACACACTCCAGGTACTGAAGGTTCTTCAAATCGTCCATTGTAACAGGACGCTCAGTGTCGCCTGTCCAAAAACGAATAGCGGGATGAGCAAGACCAAAACTCCCCATTTTCAGTTAAACAAACTCATCCCAGCTCCTTTCAGAAACTCTCCTCACGTACCAAGACGACACAGGAGAAAGCGTTACACATACATTGAACATGCATGCCTTGCCCCAGAGAAGTAAGGTTGGCTGTGCTCTTCTACAGACCTTCTAGCACCCGTCCCAATCACCTCGAGCCACTGAAAGCTCCAGAAGGGCCACAAGGCATGTTCCTACCTCCCCTTCTACATCTAGGCTTATAATGTACCACATGCCCACTCACAAATGCAACCACCGCCACAACCCCAATGAAGGTGGGAACGCAAACGTACCAAACACCTCGTCCAGTTCTCTGTGAACCTTCTTCTGGGCTTTAGGATTATGTCCAAGCAAGTAGAGGGCCCAGTTCATAGCAGCTGCTGTTGTATCATGGCCCTAGAGGTCCAGATTTACAAAGACATTCACTTCAACACTATCCCTGTGCACAAGCAGGCTTCGTAAATACTTAGATGTGCAGGTAGGATGGAAAGTGAGGCTTATTAGTCCCATGACCACAAGAAAAATGAAAATCAAGAGTGAAGAAATCTATCCAACACGCTGATTATCAAGATATAAGATGACCCATGATTCTGTCAGGTATCTGAAAACTGACCAAAAGGGAAAAAGTGTTGAAATAACCCAAGCAAACATCCCTCTCCTCTGCCTCCCTGAAGCTGCACGAACTATCAAGTATCTACACAATGAAACAGAGGTATATTCATCTTTTTGGTTACTGTTCACTCAATAATGTAACATCTGGGGGCCAATAACTACCACACAATCTGTAACCTTTACAAAACTATCCAAAAAAAGGGTCTAATGAGACACAGTATATTTGCCATAGGAGGGAATACTTCCTGGTTTGCTATGAAAACAGGATTAGTTACCACAGTTCTCAGCTCTGTATACAAACTTTGAAAGGCAAGGAAACAAAGTGAAGGGGAACCCCCCCACCCTAAAAAAAGAAAAAAAAAAGAGAGAGAGAGAGAGGAACAGAGAAAGGAAAAGTTGACTAACAAAGGATTTTGGTACTAAAATGGTGCACTTGCGAAGTTCAGGATGCTGCACCTCTTCAAAACGCAGCTACAGAGTAGTAGAGGAATGGTAAGATGGGAAGAGAGTTTCTCTAGGTTACAAAGACAGTAATCTGCCTGAATTAAGCTCTTCTGAGATCGAATTCAGGTCCACCTAATGGAAGTGTGTGGAAAACTTTTGAAAGTCTTGTTTAGATTCTTCACTAGACAGGGAACCAGACATGAGAAGACAGTACACCAATGCACAGTTGACAACAGAACCAGGAGGTTACAGCCAACGTGACAAAGGACTAACTGTGAGGAGAGCTCACAAAACGCAAGGCAAAATACCTAAACCATTTAGAGCTATTTTGAGCATTAATGAGGTTTGCAACAGGAGTCGAGAGACCATGGCCCACATCAGCCATTAAGCTCTTCTTACTCACCTGTTTTCACAAGTAGAGCCTGCTCGCATAGGCAGGACCTGCCACACATCTACTGACCAGCATTTTGCCAGGGCACACAATTCTGGATCAAAGGTTTCTATCCTGCAGTAGTTTCTATCCTACAGAGATTTCCTCTTAGACTTCCAGGGCTAAAATAACTTCATATTAACAGCAATTTCCTGNACTAAGCAGAGGAAGAGTCACTACCTGCAAACAGTGAATCTCAGGTTCTGGAAAAAAAATAAAAACAAAAACAAAAAAAACAACAAACCAACGGGTTCCTTGGGTACCTCAAACATGAAAGTATCCACTTCCTCACGAATGTCCCTGTAGCTCAATTTGTTCCCTGCCTCATCTGTTGCACTCAGCAGCATGTCCAGGAAAGCTTTTCTCTTTTTGGAGCCACTTTCTTCACCGTTGCCGTCAGTTCCATGCTCCGTTTGCTTGGTGTTTTCAAGTTCTGCAGCTTTCTCTGCAATGACCTGAGATTAGAACCATTACATTAGATATGATGCATGCAGCACATGCACACAGTCTACATCACACAGGTTTGTCCCAGCTTATGAAAGCAGCCCATCTGTAGCAATCTACATTAGCTGCTTAGCATAGCTGTCAGCATTATCTCATGAACTTTAACTGTCCTTTGGTGTTAGTGGGTGAAATATGACCAGCCCCTCTTGTCGCAAGCAATAGAATGAACTGTGAATAGCCTTTGTGTGATCAAGAAAACAGCTAGCCAAACTACACAAACAACTTGTTGATCATCAAGAAGCGTAAACACATCCAGAATATCTGCAACAAGCCAATCATGAGTGCCAAGAATAGTAACAGCAAACCAAAAAACATCACCACAATTAGAACAGACTGATCACTGAGTAGATATTCTCTACCCTATCCAATCACTAAGCAAAGGATCACCTCTCCAACCTCCGGGGAACCCAGGAGACTGAAGAGAAGCCACGGCACCCCACAACCCTGCATCGGGACTACACACAGCACGGCTGGAACCACTTTACTAAAGCTTCCCAAATTTTCTGCAGTATGACAGCAACGGTTGAACTTCCCTTTTTTAGGGTCAAAGCACAGCCCCAGTGACAGACAAGCGACTTCTTGTTGTCATGACCGTTGCCATAACAGGAAAACAGAACCCTTCAATAAACTGGTATTGCTCTCCACAACAACAAAATAACTAAAAATAAAGGCTGTGGAGTATGCAATTCTGTTCAGAGGAAGCACTGAATAGGAAAAAATACAGTTATATAGGCACATATTGTTTCCCCTCACTGAACATACAAATATAAAGACACATAGATTCTGAAACACCTTTTTTTCTCAGTGCTTTCTGTCAGCACCTGAACTAGGTGATATTATTATTTACTGTTCCTTTGTCATCTTCTAAGATTTGTTTTCTTCTATTGAGTGCACCAGCCCAGCATGGGAAGAGAGCAAGTGTTACCTTAGGTCCCTTTAAAAGTTTCTCTTGCGTCTCACTGCTACAATTCCCAATAACAGCAAGAAAAACATGAACTACTTAAGAACAGCACAGAGTCAATGTAGCTCATTACATGTAGTGAAAGTGTAGAGATTATGTCCTTTGTCGTGGGCATTGACACAATGACATCGTGGGGTACATACATCTATTTCAGGGAAAGCAGCCTCTCTGGTAAGATCCTAACAGTAGATTTGGGAGGGCAACCATTGCAAGAATAGCATGGGAACTATTTGGTGAGAGAAAGGGCTGTCACTTGCACAGTCTAAAATGGTGAGAGAACACTGCGTTTTCTGCCAAGTCAGTGACGCATGTTTAATGGTTTCTGCGTCGAGTGTCTCACAAATGATGCGGGGACCTGCATGTGTTTGTTCATCTCAGCAGTTCTGCTCCAAATAGCAGAAAACAAATACAGGCTTCAATTTCTGAGGTCTGGACCCAGCTGCATGACCAAGCAGAGCCCTGTGCTTACTGCTACAACCTGAACCGCCTGCAGTGGCTCACTGTCCAGATGTGGAGCATCTGGGCAGAACAAGAGTTCAATGAATCCCTGTTGCTTGTTCTGGTTGTAAAGGACCCACAAGTCTTGTAACTCCCTTGGAGCAGCACACTCCTTTGCTTAAATATGACAAAGCTCCTGACAGGGAAGGCAGCTGCTGTCTTCTTTTCAGAGGATGCCCCAGCATCCCTACAGAGAGATAGTTAGAAAGTTCTCCTCTTAACAGATGCATATCAAGGGGGCTGAACCTCACCCCCATTTGGAAGCTCTCTGCTGAGTGCAAGACTTCAACAACTAAAATGTACCATAAATAAATTAATAAATAAATACAGAAATAAAAATAACTTATACTGTATCTGTAAAATTGTGAAGGATCTTGAGGTTCCTCTCATGCTCTCTTCCTTCCTTGAACAGCATATGTACAAGATCAGGCCAAAGCCAAGGGCTCTTCTGTCGCTGTTGGATTAGATCACTCATCCTAGGGGCATAACAACTACATCATGGAACACTTCTTGACAAACAACAAATTTACACCACATTTTCAAGAACCAAAGAAAAAAGTGCTACCTCCCCCAGTGAAGTGGAACTTGGCATATTGTGCGGGTTTAAACCCATCCATCTGAAGGGAAGGCTGTTCATATTTGTTTTCTGATTTTAAATCATGTAAAAGTTTCTGTCACCTATTGCAGCATCACCACGATTTGTATCTTTGAGCATTGATCTCTGAGAAGGAGAGCATATTCTCATTTAGCGGGAATCCTCTTGAAACACATCTTAAGTCACCCAGTCCAGTCCCACTCCACATCAATAAAGCACTGATCGTGCTGAAAAGGCACATACAGCCTGAAAAGATTACTCATGCCAAGGTCCCAAAATATCTGCCCCGTGACCTCAAACAGCCACCTGAAAGCAGTAGGTTCCTACATGACTGTCTATATACCATATATGCCAGACAGCACATGAAAAGTATTTAAAATAAAGAATATGAGACTTCAAGCATGCTGGAGTGCAACTGCAGTACATTTGGAAGGGCTGATTGTCATTGCTCTTCAGCTCTTGCACATACCGTTGGCTGCAGAAAGAAGCTTTGAGGAGTAATTCTTACATTTAGGCCAAATTCAGTCCTACTTGCGGTACAATTTAGGGAAGGCCAAGGAACCGATGACAATCGAACCCTCTAATTCCACCCCTTGTTTGTAGCACTCCTGTCTCAACAAGCCCCATCAAAGGCTAGGGGTGAGATACCGCATGCAGCTGTATCTCATCTGGGCTGACAGACCAGCAAGGCAGGAATACAGATCACACTCTTGGTGATCCACTGGGCAGTCACATACAATTTGAATGGTGTAAATATTGCCACCAACCGCAGAGCAGCAGTGCCCCAGCTTTAGCATGCCATCCAAACCAGCACCCTCCCAGTTCCGCCAGTCATGCTGACATGAACTGCTGCAGCTCCATTTTTTTTCTTTAACCTCCTGTACCAATGGATTAACTGAATGGCAGCCAACAGCTCTTCAAAGTCTCAGCCACCCATTGCATATACTCATACCAGAAAACAATTCAAAATCTGCAGGAGTTTTTCCCGCCTTCTTGGCTTTCTACATCCACCTGTGACCCCCCTGGCCCTGCCTCCTGACTCACAGCAGATGAACTCCTGACACCAGCAGCATCAACTCCAGCCCAACTACAAGGTAGCCAAACAAAACGTCCACTCACCTGTAGACAGCACGAACATAATCTGAGTCCTTATTCTCCTGAGCACATACATTCTTGCCCATCGCCGTTTCTAGGTGGAGGAAGTCACCAACGGTTCACGAGTGCAAAGTGAAATGCAGAGTCCCTGTACCCAGTAGGTTACCACCGCTCCCAGGTTCTGACTGCCACCACACCATCCCTTCAACAGGCGAATGCACACATCCCTTTCCAGGTGATGGGCTTGCTTTACATTTCCACGCCCAAGAACCCTGCTCCTCACCACAACCTCACTTCAGACTGCTACCTCTGCCCTGTCCATCCCACAAACTCACCTGCTCAGACACATGCAAGACACTCTAGGAGAAACGATGGCCTTGGGAGGACGGAAATGCTTTCACACAGTATGAAGGGACATTTCTCTTCAACCAGCTCCTCACACAACACGGCACAGCTGTACTCACGAGCCTCTGCGACATTCACAGCCCCACTACAATAACCGCAGAGGACTTACCACAGATGATATCAAGGGCACACAGAGTGATGTCCAGAAAGACATCAAATGGTTCCTTGTCAACATGCTTCTCAAGTTTCTCCAGCAAAATACCTCCTTGTTCATTCATAACATCTAGAAAGTCAGTTAAGATTGTGAAGTGGAACGTGGGAGTTATCATCTTCCTCCGCGACCGCCACTTCTCTCCAGTGCTGCAAAATTAACAGGGAGAAGGAAGGGTTAAAACCTCCAAGTCAAAGATAAAACCCTCACTATCACAGAAGTACACAGTAAAAACTACAGCCTGGAACCCCTTCACAGGTGGACAAGCTGTAGATGACTCTTCAAGCTGTCCATAGCACTCCCCAGAAGCAGCAAAATGGAAATATTTCTTGCTCCAGCCCTCTCCAAAGCACAAGCCACCATTTCTATAGCTGTTCTCAACAAAAGGAGATGCTGACAAGCCTTCTGGCAATACAGCCTCGTGGTTGCTCAGTGCACTGGCTCAGAGGGGTCAAGCAGAAGCCATACATAGGACAAACCAGCTGGTCAGCATCATGGCCTCAACTTGTCACACTGTCTCTGTGAATCACCACCCATGCTCGCCTTCACCCGCTGACTAGGAAACGAGGATTCCAGAGAACTAGGGTCCATGCACATTATGAAAACAACTGCCTCGAGGTCTGGCTACAAAACTCTTCCTCGGAGACAGGCAACCACCCCCCACATGACAGTGAAAGAGCACGGAGCCAAGGCGGGTGACACCAGCTTCCGGGGGGGGGGGTTTGTTTGCCTTTTCTGAATCACGTGCCCAACAGGGACACAGCTGGCAGCTCTGCTTACAGCGTAAGCCATCACACCACTTTTCCTGATAACCTGCTATTGGGGCACTCCTCAGGTCAGCTTATTTGCTTGCTGTCTACCACTACTGTCCTTAAGCAGCAGAGACTGGAACATTCTCCTCCATTACGTTTTTGCAAGAACAAGGAAGTCAAAATGCCTCTAGAAGTTTACTGGAGACAAACAACCAGTAAGGAAGAAGACTAACAGTGAGGATACACCATGCCTGACACACATGGTCCTCAACTCTCCGCACTTTGCTACCGATTACTGCCTTCTTAAGGGCCATGAATGAAACTCTGGATAAAAGGCATTCCTCAGTCTCTCACATAAACTTGTGCCTCCCACATCACATGATGATAGTTGGCTTTTATGACACTATGGTGCCATCCTGAAGCAGAAGGAGTTAACCTCTGAGGGCTCCAAACAGGCAACAAACCTTCACTGCTAACAGAAGGACCTTGACCTGCTCATGAAAACACAGAAGGGGCACAAAAGCACCAGAGCCGCTCTATGCCCACCTTACTCTGACTCTTGAACATCTGCATCATCCAGACCAAATCTTTCTTGGCCGTTCTAAGACCGGAGGACACCAAACCCTTACATCACTGCTCTCTACAGCTACCTGAAAGGAGGCTGTAGTGAGGCAGGTGTTGGTCTCTTCTCCCAAGTAACTAGTGATAGGACGAGAGGCAATGGCCTCAAGTTGCGTCAGGGGAGATTTAGGCTGGATATTAGGAAAAAAGTCTTTACTGAAAGAGTGGTCAGACATTGGAAGAGGCTGCCCAGGGAAGTGGTGGAGTCACCATCCCTGGAGGTGTTCAAAAAAGTGTAGATGTGGCACTTCAGGACACGGTTTAGTAGGCATGGTGGTGTTGGGGTGACAGTTGGACTTGATCATCTTAGAGGTCTTTTCCAGCCTATGATTCTATGATTCCTCCCTCTCTCCACTCCCGACTTGTTCTCTTAGCCAGGCTCACCTCTTATGAGCCTCTAACTCCTGAGGGAAATGAAGGACAGGGCGCAGATACTCTTCCGTCCTACCCCAAAGCATCACCAGCCTCAGGCCCACCCAACTGGTTTGCAGCATCACCAGCTGAGACAAGCAATGCACACAGTCACGGCTCTGCCACAGTCCAGCCACTCGACACACAGCACCACATTCGAAACATCCAGCTTGCAGCACTGCAGGCTAAATCACGCCACTTGCCACAGGATACGACTGCCCAAAACTAACATTCATTTCCAGCCTCCTGACAAAAAATTAACAACGGCCAAATTTGCCAAGAAATGGATAATGCCAAAGCCATTCTATGATTCAAAAGATTTTTATTGGACTTTAGCTGCTAGAGAGTAACCAAGACTGTCTTAAGGAATAAGACTTCTACAGCTATTATCCACATCTCTGTGCAGAGATACAAAAGGCATTCCTGCCATGAAGCCCTCTTGCTATCGTATCCCCCGAATATTTCAAAAAGACAGCGATGCACCTGCATTTCACTCTACCTCGTCAGAAGTCCAGTGCCCAGCCACGGCTGCAGGAATTTGTACAGGTATGATTTTTCTATATGTTTCGAACTGCTCAGAATAGCCTGTCACAAAAATGAAAGGAGGGGGAAAAGCATCACTTATTAGATGGAGAGAGATTTCTTCAGCTGAGATTACTCCACACCACCTCAGCTCCTCCACAAAAGTGCTCCGAGCCCCAGTAAAGTGCACAATATTTCAGTACAAGCTGGTGCGCAGGGGGAACACTGAGTTCACATCCTCAAGTCTTTTAGTAAATATCCCAATCCTGAGAAACAACAAAATACTCAAAAAATACCACTCCCCCTCCCCTTTAATCTTCCTGATAAAAGAAAAATCTGTGTTACAAAGTCACAGGCAGAGCTGAGAGAAAACCCAGCAGGTTCCAGCCTTAACCAAACTCACAAATACCATCTCCGCAATAAACACTCGAACAAAGAAACAACTCTCTCTTCCCAGTTCAGGGACAACTATTGTCAGTAGCAAAACTAACAACCCCATTTCATGGCATCGAGGCAAACCCATCAAGTTCCAGTGCAGAAGCCAGTCCGACAGACCCCAGCATTGCAACCTGCGTTTCACAACGTTCTGCCCCTGTTTCAGTGGTCCCATCTCCCCTGCTATCTGCTCAACTGCTCTGATCTTCGGAGCAGAAGCTTTCACACATGTGAAAACAAAGCTGAAGGAGATGCTTCTTTGACCCGCCTGGACAAGGTCCTGTGCAGCCTGCTGTAGGTGACCCTGCTTCAGCAGGTGGTTGGACTAGATGATCCCCAGAGGTCCCTTCCAACCCCCACCATTCTGTGATTCTGTATCAAACACACTGAGTTGATGCTTTCATTTGCCGGCCATCTTCAGTATTTCTTTTTTTTCCAAGACTAAGCTTTTTCTATTGTTCCACTTTCAACCTTTCTTTAGCACGGAGTCAGAGGACAGTCTCAAGTAAAATCAGTCCATGCCTTTTTCTGCAAAAATTACCTTGAAAGGATAGAAACTAAACAGGTTGAGCACTGCTTTGCATGGCAGTAGAACAGGCAGGAGACAAGCACACTCACCTCCACGCTGTCAGGGTGATACAAAATCAGGAGAGGCAACGGTCCTATCCAAAGTTTGAACAACGGCCAGCTCCTGAACTCTTCAACGTGAGTTTGTAGCTGTTTAAAAAAACCTGGAATGAAATCAGCAGATTAGAATTTTTAAAAAAGGTTTTTTTGCTGAATAAGCAAGACTTCTGTAATGAACTGTTTTTCATCGTATGCCCTGTTATCACGTTTTTATTGCAGTTTTATCTTGCTACTACGACCAAGCAGCATTTTTTTGGACCTATGTATTAGCTCTACCGCAGGAGCATTGCTTTACGGCTACGCTCTTGAAGGCACTCTATTCTAGAGAGACCCCTCCTCGCTGTAGATGAGGCAGCGTGATTTCAGCAGTCCCAAAGCACTGCAGCACGGGCCTTCTGCATTGCGATGCTCTTCATGACAATCAGAGCCAAATCAAACTTTACCCAGGCTATGCTTAGGTTTGGGCTCATCTGACCCTAGCCAAAATACTGTATCAAGATGCTTCTTTACTTTCCAAGTACAGCACTGAGCCTTTTCCCACCTGAGCCCGCACTGACAGGTACTGCATCTGTGGTGCACCCACAAGCGATGTCGTGCACATTAACAGCAGAGCACCATGCAGGAACCAGTATCGCTTGACATACGCCCAGTTTCTAACAGCTGCACTCCTAAGAAATTCTTCGGAGCCCTTAGACTGTTGTTGTTTGTCTGCAAACAAATTACTTCTTACACCAACACGCTAACATGGTCTCACTCTCTCGCAGCCCTAACCAGTAGTGACAGTTTGCAGCTCCAGCAGGGGCTTTTGACAGCTGGCTACTCCAGGATTAAACTCCGCTCTTGTCCTTTTAGAAACCTTACTGAAGGGTAGGTGACCACTTACGGGGCCACTGTGGATCTGGCAATTCAGATGTCCCCATCTCAAAGGGCACAATGACTCATAAGATCATTTATGGCAAAGATCACTTGAGCGATACCACTATCATCCTCCTGCCAGACGCACTTGGTACCAGCAAGCTCAGCAACCCAGCCAGTTCTCCATCCACGTTATTCTCCACTTATCCAGTCCAGTTCTCCCCAGGTCAGTTATACAGAAAGCACAGCAGATGGCATCAAAGACCCCACTGAATCAAATTAAACACCGTCTGCTGTTATTCCCTTGCTCACAGATCCAGTTACCTCCTCACAGAGGGCAATCGGGTTCATCCTGCAGTTCTGAAGGAGGTGGCCGCTATCAGGATGTTCAAGGATTAAACATGCCTTTGCCCTTTCAGAAACCAGATTAAACAATAAATGACTCCCTCCGAGGCCTCTGCAGAGTTGAAAATTCAAAGGTTCCCAAACCAAAGGGAAAGACAAGTGGAAAAAACACTAGTTTCCTAACAGACACCCAAATACTGAATTCCTTAATCTTAGATCAATTTCTAATGACAATGCATCCAAAAGGTTTAAGAGTGTCACATTGTTCTTATATTTTTTACTACTTTTTTTGTAACATCACGATTAAAATACCACAATCTTCCAGCATTTGTCTACTGATATCAATAAATATACAAAATAACAATCCGATGAAAAGACATTTTTCTTTCTGCTATAAAACCTCATCCTTTTTCCTAAAAGCTATCTTCTTTTTTTTGAATGGTCTCATTTTTAATGAAAAATATTATAAACCACAAACTTCACTCATTCTTACATCAACAAACAAAAACAAAGGCGGATGGTCACCGACATAACTAAAGCATGGAGGCTACGTGACTCCTGCTAACAAAGAAGATTATGAGATTCCACAAGACACAAAAGTCTCCATCATATTGCTTTCTGGAGAGAGAGAAGCAATGTGAGTCCAGCAGAGGGCTACAAGGATGATGAGGGGGCTGGAACATCTCCCATACGAGGAGAGGCTGAGGGAGCTGGGCTTGTTCAGCCTGAAGAAGAGAAGGCTGAGAGGGGACCTAATAAATGCTTATAAATATCTGAAGGGTGGGTGTCAGGAGGATGGGGCCAAGCTCTTTTCAG
>Ga0065711_1029252_pt1 | contig 36943 bp, 13 predicted proteins | sample Hoacrofraction12_FD_59098 | JGI IMG/M metagenome (GOLD analysis project Ga0065711, IMG submission 59098) | Hoatzin crop microbial communities from Cojedes, Venezuela - Epithelial fraction 12 v2 (version 2) | ecosystem: Host-associated > Birds > Digestive system > Esophagus > Crop | place... | reverse complement strand
TTAAAAAAAAAAAAAAAAAAAAAGGAAATAAATCCTCTTCAGTTTCTTCTAAGTGCACTTTGCCTGTATGTTATACCTACAAAAAGCTTAGCAGCAGATAAGGGTTTGGGCATTTAAGACTGCCCAGCATGCTGACCAACACTATTTCTGTGCTTCCATACTCCCACCTATTTGTCTGTACTGATTGATTCCAGCCTTCCACGTGGAGGCCTTAAGCTCTCTGGATCAGAGAATTTTTTTCCCTGTAGGTCCACAAGGCAGCTCTCAAAGTGGGTTCTGGTTTGCAGCTTACTTACTCAGTGCTACAGTAATTCAATTTATGAGAATATCGCTTGTCAGACATATGATATCTAACATGTGAAAAATTAAAATACATTCAGAAATTCAAATATTTGTAAAGCTCTACCATTGTGTGGAGATGAGCTTAGACCAAGTTGAATACACACAATAGGTGCTTGAAAACTGAAATTGTTCATTTTTTTTTTTAAATCCTTATGCACAAGCCTTAAAGAGGCAGCTGCTAATAAAAGTCACTTAAGAGCAGCTTCTGCCAGAGCAGGCTTTAGCATGGATATTTTATTTCACAGCAACTGCCACAATTTGGTGACATTAAAAAAACCAACTATAATACACAGTCAAGTGACAAAATCATAAAGAACGCAGCAAGTAATTTTTGTAATATTAGAAGTTTTTAGCAAGCTGTGTGAGGTTTTTTTAAACAGTGTCTCATGCAGTTGAATTCCAGCCTACTGGTAAATGGGACTCACTGGGGTAACAAAGTGTGCTGAGTCTACGGAAGGAGAAAAATGCCAAGAGGATGTATAAACACATTGGATGTAATTTACATTCTGCTGAATTTAGTGCCTGCCAAGTATAGGATGCTGCTTGAAATGTTGTGTTTATCAGACTTCTGGGTAAAATTTAGGAAAGCTGGGTGATACAGAAATTTCAAAATCATTTGGAAGAATCTCATAATAGTTTACTGTCATGCTTCAAGATAGGTCTTTTTATAACACAATTACTATATAGTCACTATGAAACCATCCTAAAATTCTGATTCTTGAAGATAACAAAAAAACTTGTGGAACTGAGGGTTTAGGGAATATCAAAAAGATGAGAATATCAGAACACTTAAGCTTTGGAAGACAGTCTGTGTCCAGAATCTTTACACCTAAGACTTACAGAGGTCTGCGGGACAAAAATCATAAAATGTTTTCTGCTTTAACAGTTTTTCCAGTATTACCTTTTTCCCCAGCTTTATTAAAAAAAAAATCTTTCACAGGAAGATCAGGAAAATTGTTGAAGACAAATTCGGGAGTTGTTGCAATATTCAACAGTGCATTGTTTAAGGTACTCAGCTTGTACTGAACAGTGCATAAATACTGAACAAGAATGCAGCAAATTTGCAAAATCTGTCACCACCAATTAGGACAGTGAACTGGTCTGATCCTTGCCTTGGTTATGGCACAGCTATTTTATATATTCATCTAAAATTCTTGCATTTCAGAAGTATCTGTAATGAAAAGCCAACAACACAAAAAAGCCCACTGAATTTATAGTATTCATTTGTGAGAATGGTGTACAGCTTGGCCTGTGAAAACAATCTACTTTTCTCTTGTTTATAAGTAAGGCCAAGCTTAGCTTGCACTTCCCAGGACTATTATTTTCCTAATAGACAGGATACCAAACCACAGCATTTATGAGGAGACCGTACTTGGGGAAGAACATACTTGTATCCCCAGATTTGCTGCAAGCCCAATAGCCAGGGAACACAGTAAACAAAAGAAAAGAAAACCATTAAAGATTCATCACCTTGAGACATATCCATGCCCCATTTTCTTATCTACCCCCAGTTTTTGTGAAACTCCTGGAATTCCATTCACTCTGTAAAATAGTTCCTGGACCCATTCTCTTGCCATCTTTTACACCTTTTGTGCAAAAAGACAAAACGCACCACCACAAAAAAACCCACCCGAACCAAAAATACATCCCTGAGCACATGCAGTCAATGCAGGAAACAGCTTCCCACCCCTAGCTCTGTAGGCTGCACTTTGAACCTATAGGTCCCAGGAGTCCTGCTGAGTCTAGCATAGCAAGATAAATAAGTACCTGCTGTACCTCAGCTAGCAGAGAGAAACATGAATTGTAAAACAAGACTAATGCTCAGAATCCTGGTCAAATAAGACAAAAACTTCCAGTCACTTTCTCCTGTACTTAGGATGGTTTCCAGTAAGTCCAGAGCCACATATTAAAAACACCTGAAAGTGCTGATGGCTTGCATTCACCAGTAGAGAAACTTGAGATTAGAATCAGCTAAAAGGAATCAGGCTAAGCCCAACAAAACCTTTATGTTTCAACAAATTTTTGCCCAAAGGCTACAACTGAAGTGTCCAGTTAGTAACTTTGAGTTGATAACCTCACAGACATATAGCTTATATCAGCATATGGTCTCACATCCACTACTCTAACCCCATTCCTGGAACTACCTAATGGATTTTGGCTTTCATGCATTTCTTTTTTTCCTGAATAAACCTTTCTTCAGCTAAAAGCATGTCTTGGCTACACCGGAGATTTCAGATTGTATTTTGTTACGCACTATAAAGAACCAAATACACTTTTGGCCTGTATGTAAAATATAAGGCTGTACAGAGGCCCCAAGGTCTCAAATACACTGATCAGCCAGGTCCCTCCCAGAGCAGGCTGCTGCCGCCCCAAGGGTTTTCCATTTCCCCTGGGAATAAGCCATATTATTTCTTCAGGAAAGAAGCATCTAGAGATATCCATTATATTTTTCACGCTTATCTGGGGAGGTCTTTCTCTCTGGTTATGAGAATTATTCCAAGCAATGCTTCTGTTAACTTCAAAGTAGCCCTGATTTGTGCAAAAGGAACGCAATAAGAAAATGACATCTGAGGTTCTGAAGGTTAGGCAGAAAATACGAACAAAGGGAAAAGTTCTTTCACCAGTAGCTCTCTGCAGCTTTCCTTCAGGACCGTTGTTACCACCTATGTTCATCCGCCCAAGGAGCCTGAGGCAGTGACCTGCTGGCAGCCATACAAAGAATGTTCCTCCATCCTAGAAGCTACTTCACCCAACTCAACTAGTCAATATTGGTTATTGACAGGTGAATATGCAGCCTAGATACCATTTTCTACTTCAGCTTGTGAATTGTCAGTATTTCAGAACAAATATTAGTAGAGGTTATCAAAAGCCTGCTTCATTACTGGAAATAGACTAAAACTTTTCAAGGGATAAACTATCCTTTTTTTATAAATATTCACAGCAAGAGAGGACGATGACAAAAAAAGTACTGATAAACCAAATACACGACAGTTATCTTCCAGGTACCATATCCACCACATATATATTTTTAAATGCTGTACATGCAATATTATGTTACAAACCATAGTGGCACTACAGAGGCAGTTAGGTACAAATCACAAATAAAATCAAGGTTTGTAACTGCATCAATACAAGACTTGCTCCAGTAGAGCTCACGGTAACCTGTATGCAAAGGAGAAGTTTCTAACAGATTAGACAGATTAATATCTGTATGTGCATTAAAAATCTGTAACATTAGTTAAGCATTTATGAGCTTAATAACAGGTCCATGCTTTGAGTTTGGATTATCCATAAAGCAAACCCCATGCAATATAAACATTACCAAAAAAGCAGCCAATGTAAAATTCACATTTTGTCTTTCTGCCAGATGATAAAAATGATTCCCTGCATGGAAATTAGATTCTTCAAAACTACCACACTGAATCATTTAATTTGTCTAAGTACTCCTAATGCAGTTGCACACTGCAATGAGCATTTGAATTTTAGATTAAGCAAATGAAGGGCAAGGTATTTCTTCATACACACAGTTAGAAAGACTACTTAATAGCAGGATGCCTCACAGCTTACAGAGACAGACAATAACGCAGTGCAATTTCATTTAGTGATCAGGAGGATGGATGTATCTTTTACCAATATTGGTTTTACTTAAATATTTAAATTGCATCCCTTTTACATCCCTCCTATATTTAACAGTGTCGCACAGCCAATGCATGGAACTAACCTTGTGTAGGATAACTACAATTTCTACTTTGACTCACTGCCATTCAAATTTTCACCACCTTACTGTCATTCTAACTTTTAAAGGTCTGTTTAAATTTCTTTTGCTGATTAGTTGGGGCAGGCCTTCCATCTGTAAAATCAAAGTTTGATCACAGCGTTCAGAGAGAAGTTAAGCGATCTTCAAGTCTCTTAACAGTCTTAAACTATCGTATATTTACTAAGCCTAAGCAGCTCAGGCATGGCTGAAACAATTCTACCTGTACCTTGTGTTATATTTAAAAAAAAATAATAGAAGAGCAGAAGAAAAGTCTAGAAAAAAGGTTTCTAAATTCTATCAAAAAGCACTTATTAATAATCTGAGTTCCTGTTACCCTTTGTTGACAACAATTAAAAATAAAATACCCCATTAATGCTACTGATCACAGATCATATGCAGGCACTCGTCTCTGACCTGGAAACATAACATGAAAAGAAGTAGTGCCACCTTCAGTACTTCATCTAATTAAGTGAATGTTTTCACTAAACTAATCTCTGCAGAGTACTCCACCTCCTTCTGGAGAAAGAGAGATCACCGATTAGATTCAAGTGGCCAGAAATATTTTGTCAGCAAAAGAAAATAAATTGAAAACATCAGACAGATGAAAGGGCGGTATGCAGGGGAGAACAATTTCTAATATGAGGAACTGAGTAGAATAACTTAAAATCCATTTGACGTCTTCTTTCCCCAATCCCATCCCCACTATCAATTGCTCTGTTTCATGGGGTTTTAATGTATATTGGTCACTTTCATGTTGCCGTAAGCAAAATCTTATTAATTTTAAGCAAAGAACTCAGTCCTGGGTTAATTACCTACAGCCTGGCAGGTCTGTAAGCACGTTGCGATCCTCGCATAGTAACATGCACTCTTGTGTTCAGTAATGCCAACCTGATCATTAGGGACATGGGGGGGGGGGCACTGACAGTTCTCCACAGGCATCAGAAGCATGCATGTGGTTATTACAGAGATGCAACTCTACAATCCTGCAGAGCACACCAGAATAGCTCTAATCCATGAAAAGAATGAGAAACAGCTAAACAGAGATTAAACATCTGCACACTATCCGAGTGCACTTTGTCCCAGGTACAGTTACATATCTTGGAAAAGACTCAGTAGATAGGCTAGGCTAGCAGCACATATTTTAGTACTAAATCTTTCAGAAGTGGTCTGATTGTTCAAACGACTGCTTCTTGTCCTACTGCACTATTTAAGAACTGCACAGGCAGTTAGCAGCTCACCTGACTTCCCCAACAACTGAACACAGAACAGTTTATTGGCACCACCAATACTAAATGGGAAGAGATTTTTAAGAATCTGCACTGCACCTGAAGAGCCCAAACCCTCTAATACAGGGTTTCAAGTCTACTACCAGTCAGCTTCAGTCAGAGAAAACTGAACTTACATTCGCTAGCTAGCACTATAAGACAAGCTGTCACTTTGTCAAATGATTTCTTATTAAACCTGACTGCAAGCATAAAGAATTAACATAAATTACTAGAACAATTAGAATGCATCCTTGTTGTCTTCTAATTAGATTATTCCTTGTACTGGTAATTATATCAGACAAGAAAAGAATAATAGCTTCAGATGTTTAAAATCATCTGTAGACTACATGAGCAGAAAATGATCAATAATGCTAATCTACTGGAACACAAATTCCCAGAAAGAGATATTTTATCATGAGTGATTCTTTAAACAATTAGTGTTATTTCTCAAGATCCATGTTACTCTCACTCACGCTTAAAAAAAACACAAACACAAGGGAATAGACACTGAAATAATCAACAAAAGTACTGAATGATAACTGTAATTGGAGGCTTTCTACGTAAAGGGCACAGTACCATTTTTTCCCACTGACCACAAAACCAAAAGTGAGAGCTGTCATTACATTATCTTTATACAGACAAAGGGAAGAAGCAACTGGTGCAGAACACCCCTCTTCCCCCATACTTCCAACACCAGAGATGTTGCGAAACACTCGATTACTTGTAATATCTAAGAAGAGTTAATAGTGTATCTTTTAAATTATTTTCTCAGTGGAAACGCATCAGCTGAAACAGAAAACTGTTCATCCACAGGCTTTTCTTTACCATTGCCAAACTCTGAACTTTGGTAGCACTCTGCATTGACTATGTCAATCAAAGGTGCCCTGAACTTTAAGAATCATTAAATACTTTACAGCTAGGAAAAAAACAACAGGAAGGAAAGTGGGGGAGGATGCAAAAACAAAGCATGAAAACCAGCAAAAATATGAGAAAAAAGATGAATAAAGGGTCCAACATCAGAGAATAAAAAGATACCATCAGGTTTCTCCACATTAATAGAAGTAACCCTACAGTTGAAGGACATCTCAGAGCATAAAGGCAGAGGAGTATCAACTTCTTATTACACCCCGGTCCTTCCTTTTCCTGTCAACATCAACCATGTACACAAACTGTACTGTCACTGCTGGTTGGCTAATTTAACATCACAAACTGCAAAGCAGGTTAAGCACACCATTATCAGCATGGTACTTCAGAAACAGGTGACACGTGAAATATTACATCTGCTACACTCCATCCTTCAAGCCATTCCATTTGCTCCAAGAGATTCTGATGAGGAAAATAATCCAAATCTTTAATACTTTTTCCACTATAAAGATCCTACTTTTTTTTCTGTAATTCTGCAAAATCTTTAGGGAGGTTTTTGTTGGTTACAGTCCCACTTTCACATTTTACCCACTTCACTATTAGGCTTGGGTGAGAGGAAGGGAAAGGCAAATCGATTTGTAGCACTTCTACCTTAAAGAAGTCTCTGTACGTTACTGAATCTGGACCCTTTAAAAAGTCATCAGCCCAGTAAATACCATAATAGCCAATAAGAAATCACTCATGAGAAGAACCTAAGGTTTAATGAGGGCACAATAATCTTCTAATAAAATTCAGATCATGTAAAATAAAGAATGGGATATAACATTGGGCCACGGAAAAGCAAACTAGCAGCCAAAAACCTAATGAAGCAAACTAGAGGAATACCAGAATTAAAACTGGAATTTAGAAGAGAAGGAAAAAGTTTACTGAACTTAGGTAAGTCACATAAGCTTAAAAATAAAAATAAAGCTCAGGAAGAGATTGGAGAAAGAAGTGAACAGATGCAAGTAATTACTAAGCATTTCTGTGAAATTCAACTGGGGTTGATTTCATTACACCTCTGTATAGGACTCTAGAATTTATGTTAGAGGATAACACAATACAACAGAATGGTCTGCAACCCCTCTTGAAACTTCTGCTTCATCTAAACTGAAGATACAGCCTGTAGACCATTTGAACACTACAGTGTGTTCTGTTAGGTTTTTTTAAAATCATGCATTTTAGGAAGAGCTTTTTTTCAGAAGATTAAAGAATTCTGGTTTATTTCCTGTGAGCAGTGTTTTGTACCTTTATTAATGGGAATTCAATTTACACTGATTGACAATACCTAGACAGACATCTTCCCCAGCAGAATCTGGGGTCAATATACTTAATTCTCATTCTTTGTTCCTATACATGTATTTTAGGATCTTCTACAGAGTTTTGCAAATCTCAGACCTGTCACCACAGAGTTGTACTTTTTCAGTTAAGACAATCAAGTGGACCAAAGGCAAGAGCTTTTTGAGCAGCTTGAAGAATATTTAGCCCTTTTCTAACCCAAGACAAAAAGCTTTATGGAAATTATTCATACCATACACTCCCTTCTTGGTCTTCCTTTTGGAGAGTTCATATGTCAAGATAAATTCAGTTAGAATTTTTTTTTTTTCAGATAACCCCAGAAATTAAAAAAAAACAAGTAATTTCCACATCACAACCTCTACACAAATCACACTCATCTTTCACCCAGAAGAGCATCTGGAGAACTGCCTGAAGTAATAAAACAGCACCCAGATGAAATATCCTTCATCATGCTCTGCTAAAACGGAAGTCTGGGCCAAAACTTTAATCTTCTATGGTTTCCCAACAGAGAGAAAGGCTTAATCCTTAGACCTTAAAAGATGGACATACAATCTATCTGGGATAAACCTGAATTAATCTGAAAGCTTCAGCTGGCACTCAGCTGTTCATTTATAAAACTTTCATACTTAAATCTGAGGAATAATGTATGCAAGTGATAAATGCAGCACAAAACCCTCAGGCTTCCCTTTCTCATAACACAAGGCTCTGAAGTCTGGATAACAGACCTTCTAGTGGGAAGGAGGCACAACATACAAGACATAGCCCTACATGAACACATACTTATACACAGCATTTCCTTCCCCACTGTGGGATTAACCACTGGATTTACACAACTTGTAGGTGCAGAGTTTAAGATGCTCCCTTCCCTCCAGGGCCACAGGGCATATAGGACCTGATTACTAATAATAAAAGTAGAAAGGCAAGATCTCATCTATCCTCAAGTCTCAAAAGTTGAAAATATTGTTATTTTTGTGGCAGAGGAACTAAGGAAAGCTCAGATCAGAAAATGGTCCCTAAAACAGTGTGTTATCATAAAAGAAAAATTATTTTATATTAACAACAAAAAAAAGCCCTCAACAGGCCTCATTATCATTTCACCAAAGAAGATCTGGAAAGAAATATGCAGTAGTTTTTTCAGTGCTCACTCTGGAACAACTGCAGCTGTTAAATTCAAGTAGAAAATTCAGCCTTTCACATTCTTTACTTTCAAGGATACCTCAGACAAGCAGAGGCCTGACTTATCTATTGATAGCTCAGCCAGCTTCCCTAAATGGACTGCAAATAATTTTCTGAAAGCTTTGTAAAAGTCTAGGTATTTTTCAATGCAGTAAAAAGACAACAATCTTGAATTTCTTTTCCATCAGACATTTCCACATCAGTGAAACTGTGCTGCAGTAGGCAAATAGGAGATGATACAGTACAGGTGATTGAACATATCTTCAGTAAAGAAGATATCGAGAATAAGTTTTTCTAAGATTCGAACTAAGTCTAAAGTTCTTTTATCTTCTTGGGAGTTTAGACTTTATTTAGGGTGTGTTGAAGTATTTTGAGGGGGCTAGAAGGACAGGGCTGGAAAGGAGAAAAGGGAGTGAGATGCCTTTCAGAATGAAACAACAAGAAAAAAATCATCACAGCTAATTGCATCCTAAGCATTTAACAGAGACATGGAATTAAAGACATAAATAAGCTGCAAAGAGTTACTTACCATTTAGAAAATAGACCTAAATCTAATCCTAATAGACTCTTCCCAGCCTACTAACAGGAAAGCACCCTACAGTGAGCCAACACGGTTAATTGCTGATGAAGAGTTCACATTTTATGAATCCAGTGGATTTGTAACTGAAGCAAACAACATTATTACAAACAGGAATTTACATCTGCAAAAAAGGATTTACAACAGTTCACTCAACTGTAGGAAAGATCTAAGTCTTGTACCAGTTAAGAACAAAACCACAAACAACATCAATGAATCGAAGGTATAGAATTTCACAACTAAGCGAGCCCACAAAGACACAAGTATACACAAAGGAAGGGAAGAAATACGTGAAACCAAACAAAAAAATAGCTTTAGTCCACATACAAAGTCAGCATTGCTTCCAGAGCCAAGGAGCACCATGACTGGTTCTTTTGAAAGAATGTGTTGTTCTTATCTCCACCATCTAACCAAGAAGTACAGGGATTTCCAGTTTGAGTACAAGTTGCAGTAAAATGAAATTCATCTGACAAAGAAATTTATGTTTTTAAAGATTACCCAAGGTACTTGGAAATTCTTGCCACATCACCTATTTCCCATTGTTTTTGTGCAAAGTTCCCCATTGAATACTCACCCATAGGAGTATAGAGGTGTAATTTGGTGACAAAAGTAGGAAAGAATTTTTTTGCAAGATTTTCATTAGGAATTGGTTTTAAGTATTGTAAGTTTAGAACATCAGTATATTCCTGTAATGTTCCTGTTTGTTAACAAAGCGCAGATGCCGATATGTTACCATTTGGTTTGTTCATACATTATTTATAAAATAGCTTTAAAACTCTTACAATAAAAGCTACAACCAATAATCTCAATGAAGCAGCTGTCATCAGCAGTCAGCAGGAAGTCTGAGAAAACAGGCAGTAGCATCGAATCTTTTAAAACTCTCTTCTACCACCTTCCACAATTATCTTAAATATAAATTATAGTCTCCCCAGCGACTGCTCCAAGGCATGCTGTTTTCTTTTTCTCTTTTTCTTTTTTCTCCTTTTCATTTACTTAATACCAAAATGAAATATAAAGATACAGTTTTTCCAAAAATGGGGAGGGGAAAAAAAACCACAAAAAACTTCATGCTTTTCTTCAAGAACATCCCTGGAGAGGTTTGCTTCCTGAACTGTCCCTCTCACAGAACAAAGTTTGAATTATACTACAGATAACTATGAGGTTTGAAATTGCTTAGAAATAAATGAATTGTCAAAAAAACGAACTTTATTTTGTTTAGTTTACATTTCACATAAAATTCCTTTCTGGACATTATTCAGCAAGCATCACTTTATCATCTAGTCACTACATTGAGACTCGTGTTACCTAAGTTCAGTACTTTGTTCTGTCACAGACTTGAAGACTAGTTCTCAACACATTACTTGATCTTTCTGTGGCTCTTATGAGGGCCAGTTCATTGATGCCTGTGGAGCTTGCAGATGTCAAGAGTAGGAAAGAAGGAAAAAAGGTAAACCCAGGGATGTCCTTTGTTCACTAGTTCCTGAGGACATTCCAGCAGCTTGCAAACTCTGAACATTATTGCAGTCCACATAAACAATTTCTATTTTTCAGAATGCTGTAACATAAAAAATACAAATTTACATTGACGCCTGCAACCCTAGAGGTTTTTAAAAATAAGGCTTGTATGCACACTTGAGAACTTACAGGACTTCAAACATAAAAAAGTTCAAAATAACCTCCTCCCTCCACAAATACCAATGTACAAATAAACAATCTAAGAAATATGTATCTGTGTTATTATTTGTGACATCAAAGACAAGTACAAACCCATAAAAACATTTAAATAGTTTTTCAGCTACTGAAATGGAAATGGTTTTATTCCAATGCACCACAAGCTGAATTTTAATACTTCACCACAGTAATCTAAGATAAGTTTTACAAAACAAAAAAAGTAATCCCTCAATTACACAGGTTATTCAAAAAAGATTTGCTGGTGTTTGTTGTGTAGGTCATGGACAAAATAAAAGCACAAATTTAAACTGAATCCAACTTCCTCATGCATGTTTTAGCTGGTCATTGCTGAGAATCAATGTCATAAATTGTAAGCTTCTTGTATTTGTAAAAGTACATAAACAAACAAGTAACAACACTGAAAAATAATCTCATATTATGCACATTATATCATGCATTTCTTAAAAAGAGTATCCATTGCATGTATAAAGTGTCAAGGACTCACATGAAGGCTGCTATAATTTTTCTTTTAATCCTTACAGCAACAATAGTTGGAGTTTACATGCAGCAAAAAGGACCAGTGAGCAAAAAACAGTATTATCACCTACCAAGCAAGACAATATTTGCACACAGAAAAGGCATTTTACCCAGCTACTTAAACTCCATTAGCACTACCTATCTGTGTCACTTCTTTTGGAAACAGATTCAGCAATGTCCAGTGTAAGGTCCCATTAAATTGGCACTTCGAGCATCTGGACTGGAAGTTAATACCTAGTTATATTCTTGCCATATGAAAACATGTAGCCAAAGAGAAGAGCAGGTCCATTTACCTTGCTGTACAAGATAAGCTTGAGAACAAGCTTTCCTTTTAATAAATATCTCATACAGAGACAAATCTGTCACACCAAAACTAACTAAATAAAGAGGAGACTTTCCAAAGCTAAATTAAGGGTCAAGGCAACTATCTGATTTTGACAGTCTTTATAGATAAAAATAACCGACAGCCACTGAAAACAGGATTTAGCTTTCAGGATCCTTTACAAATATATGTTCCCCTCTCAACCCAGAAGTGTCGTAGTTTCCCACCAGTTACCACATCCATCCTCTGCACATAGACCAGAATTTCCTGGATTACTTCTCAATGCACGGAATGGATTGTATCTGCAGCTCCTCACACCCTTTCCCTCCCCATCAGCCAAAGCCACCACTCTTCCTCACAACCGGCAGCAGCAGTCACCCTTCCGAGCTATGCTATCTTCATCTGATTATTTCTGCACCATGCATCCCCCAGCAATCCCGCTCTGGCAGCAGGGAGTGGATACGTCTCACCAGCTCTGCACACAGGCAGCTCAGAACTGGCGACACTTACTCACTAGGTCTTTACTCTGGGTCTCACTTGTAACGTGCTTATTCCTTTGTAGTGTGGCCTATCACCTCACCCCCCCCCGAAACAAGAAGTTTCCTACATTACAAACCAAAGATCAATACATGACAAACTACCAAAATATTTCAGAAGTCTATGATGTCTGTGAGCAAGAGAATGAAAACAAGAACACTGAAAGTTTCTTCCTAGGGCAGACATCCTGTAAAGGACTGAGCTCCTTCACCAATAGCACAGTGTATGAAAGGGGTCATTTACAAACAAAAAGAAATCGGGTTGCTGGCAAAGCCATGGTGAGACACATTAAACACGGCTCATATTAATTAAAATACAGAAGAAAAATCTGTAATTTACTCAAGACTCCTAGCTAGTTTTAGATGAAAATGACATCCTGTGGGTAGCAAGTCAGCATGATCCGGTATTACACATTTTCAAACTATTTAAAGAACCTTTTTACTGCTGTTATTTGTAGTTTGAAAAATAATTTACAAAGAAATAAGTATTTGAAAGCATGATACTTAGCCAAAGAAAGCTTAAAGCTTGGCAGTAACTCTGAACTGCTTGCACATCCACCACCTCTGTCATCCCAAAGATGAGCAAAAGGAGAGATCACGTGACAAGCAAAGATGAGATGGGAGATGCCCATCCTGGGCAAGAGGGAGAGGAAGCAAGGGGAACTGGATTAAACTACTTCTCTTCTTCCCCACCCCCTCCCCACCACCACCTCCCACCCCGGAATTGCTAGGGAAGTGCAGGTTAAAGTAACAGCTGTTCATTAGTAACTGGATTCTGTACAAGATACTGCAAACAATTCAAATTTCCTGATTTTTTTTTTTTTAATACAGAACCTTTACTGTTATCATAAATAACACAACAGTGTTTTTAGCAACACTGCTAAAGCACCACCTTACTCTCAGGCTAAAGATACTTCGCACCAACATTGAATAAAGGGGAAACATAGATCTTGCAGTTCACATATGCAAACTAGTGAACTAGGAGAACAGGTAGGTAAGAAGTGGTAGCTGCTTTTAAGTCTTTGACCTGAACTGGCTCTCTGAAGCAAACGGGAGGTCAGGAAATCAGCTCAGAATCTCTCCTGAAGGAGGTCTGAAGGGCCTTTCTTAGGAAGGAGCCCAAATCCATCCCACAACTGAAAGAAACCAAAACCACTTATAACAGCCGAAGCTATTCAGACACAAGTGCAAAACTAAAGAATAAAACTAGAACATCATTATTTTAATCTCTGTGAAAAAAAGAAAAAAAAAAAATCACACAGTAATTCATTTTTTTTTACATGTTTATGTATTTTTCAACTGTTCTGCTTGTTCAACATGACTACTCTACCTTCTGTGGGAATAACACAGCAAGTAAAAGTGCTTGTACCATAATGCTAGACACTTCTAATTCTTGCCAGTCTGGTTCTCCATTAATCTTCACCTACACCCTATGCATCAGCAACTGTAAATTAACAGATTTCACAGAAATCTGACAATCACATCTTTGAAGTGTTTTCATGTCATGCAAGCTTAAACCAATGTCAAATTAGCTTTTCCAAAAAGCAAAAATAATCTGTGAACCTGTGCAAGCGTTAACAGTGGTGAGGTTGGAAAGAAAAATGTTGATTTTGTCTTAGTTGTTCTGCTGACCTCTGCTAAGCAACTGGTATTTTGCAACAAGATCTGCAAAAATAAGGATCAGACACTAAAAAAACAGTACACGACATCTTCAGGCGAGATGAATCTTACCTCAATCTTGGAACACATCATGCACGAAATCATAGCAAGAACTTTGGAAGCCTGTGTGTGCCAGTTGCCCTAGATCCCTATGACACCTAGAACGTTATACAGTATGCTACATCATTAAATACACAAATGTCTACGCCATATATCTGAATTTTTGCACACTAAAAGCAGTGTGCTCAAATAATTTGATAAAAGTACATGCCTGATAATTCTCTAAATCTAATCCACTTGCTATGCATTCCTAAAACAAGCACGAAACCTTCAATAAAGGAAAGCCAGCTTTCCAAGTTTTCCATTGAAGTTGTTAAGAAGGAAACATGCTATTATTAAGATGAGACAAACAGGTTTTACCCATTTGGCATGGAAGCATCCACTCCCTTAAAACACTGACAGTGCTACGCCATCTATGCCATTTACTGTAGTCTGCTGTCAAGATCTTCGGCAAACCTCATTACCTCTTCTGGCAGTTCCGCTACTGTACTGAAAGCTCATCTGAACAGCACATAACATCTTGTTCTGCAGTACGGCCGGGTAATGTAAGGCCAACACTACAGCCTTCACTCTGTTTCTTTCCTTTTATTAGCATCTCTCTCAGTCCAGATGTTTCAAAGATAATTATTACATCACGGTTTTCAAGTGGATAGTTAAGCACCTATACAAACAGGATTTTTACAAATAATGTTATGAGTCCATGGCTGGGATGCTTAAGCCAGCCTGATAGTCACAGCTGAAGTGACTTGGAGATTATGTAGTTGCTCTCTCCCTTTTTTCTTGGAACACAACAGCAGAAGGTCTTAGTACTCCTCCAGCTTTTGAAGATCCTGGCAAAGACAGGATCTTGACCTCCAGAACCTTGGAGTAAATGCAAAATTATCCTAATATATTTTCATAACTTCCCATAAATTCCAATAACTTTTTGCATAATTCACAATCTACAATAGGCATAAATGTATTATTATAGGAACAAGACATACAAGCTTGGCAGAGCCAAGCTGAGTAAGAATTAAATAGCCAATATTTCACACAAGTTAGATTAATTTCAAAAATCTTTCAAAAAAATCTTTTTCCACCTTTTCAGAAACAACTGTACATGGAAGGAGAAAGCTTTTAAATACCTTCTCAAAATTCATTAAATTAGACCAATGCTGAGTATTTCTAAATATTTATTAACCTTTGTGGCCAAAGTATTTTTTCTCAGCTACCCTCTTTTACCTTAAATGTTTTTCTTCATTTGTTAAAGCCACGATACAAGCATTACTAGGCTTAGAAGTCTAGCTTAAGAACTGATAATTGATTTAAACCTCAGTTTCAGTCAGAATTCAAAGTTAATGTTCAGACAAGTCATATAATCTATATATACATAAGACAAGGTCAGCACTGCCCAACTATATGAGCCATGTGTGAGAGCAGGTGCAACCACTGACCAGACTTTTAAGCACAGAGATCATTTTTACGAGGAAAATTGTCTTTTCACAAACAGCACACTTGACAGGTAACGGATAGAATAAACTGTAGCAGCAACAGAACAGTTCTTGGCTGCATTTATCCTAAGGGTGCTACTACAGCAAACTTTCCCTTACCCAGACCCACCAAGAGAATTGTAAACAATTTAAGAGTTTTGCAAATTGAAATATGTTAACTAGTGATATAGTATTAACTTGCTCCTATCAATAAAAGCCACAGAATAGATAGGTACATATTAATGATGCAAATCCGTGTTACAGGATAGTAATTCCTAAGGAGAACACTTCTGCCAACGCAAGAACTTTCAGTGGTGTAGCTGCATTCAGAAGAATCAAAGAAAGCATTTTCCTAATATAAAAATGCTCTCATCAGAAAAGCAGAAGTAGTAAAAATGTGCATTTCAATACAGTGGAAGTAGTGCCCCCATTTAAAAAGACGCTTCAAGTTTCTCAAGGGAGTTGTTTATTTGTAATACAAAACACTACCACTTTGTGTTTGTTATGTCATGTGTCACTTGTCTTTCTGAAAGAACCTGTGCTGTCAATATAAATATGTTTTATTGCTCAGTAAATATTCGTTACACATGCCATTATGTCTATGTTCCGTTATTTCTCTGGTATACTTGCCACTTCTTATCTTTTCCTAATAGTGATATGTATTTAAATTCATGAAAAAAATAATCCCGTAAGTGGCCACCTCGCCTAGGCAGCCTTTTCAGCAACAAATAGCATTTCTCTTATTCAAGAATAAATAAATTATTCACAAAACAAATTATGTCTACACTGGACTTGCTATTTAGTTTCTTTGGAAAATGACTCACAGGTTCGTTTTATTTTGAAGGATGATAAAAGTTCTTAGCCCAGGGCCTGGCGATGAAAATCAGCCAAAAACTCTTAACCTGGAATCACTTACACGCCTTTACCCAAAGCACTGAAATCGATTTACCAAATAGGATTTTAACATATCTGCAGCCACAGGCAGAGTCTAGAAGTTACTTCCATCCATTATAAAAAAAACAAACCTCCAAGCCAGCAATCTTATGTGATATATAAAACCACTGCATTAAAATTCTAAGGTGCATCTCTCTTAGGCCTTTAGAATACTGCTGATCTCTGAGCTTCGGATAGCTTGTCTCCTGCACACATCTTACATTGTTTCAGATGGCAGAAACAGTTTGAATTCCTTTAAATACAGGTCTGCTTTTCAAATCCCTGTGGTGACCTTGTTCAAGCTGATGCTGCAAATTTAGAACTGAAAACCAGTTCTGAAACCATCACACCAGTGCCTCATGTTTCCTCTTTAGTCTAGGGGAATCTTACTTTGCGTGGAAAAACAGCAGTGGTAGATACATCTCTCATACACAGGAATGATACGTTTATGATTGAAAACACCAAAAATGAGGGTTTCACAAAAACATCAGCCTAAAAAGCATTCCCCACATCCCTTCAGGAAGATAAAGAGACCATCTAAAAAAAAAAAAAAAGCTTCTAATAGCTTCTGCTTATTCTATTGTAGAACAGGACAAGACAAAACAGTATAAAATTGTTCTACAGGCTAACATATTTTTCAATACTATTCAAAAGTTACCTGTGTCATGAAAGCTTGAATAGAACCATGTTAGATGGGCTTGTTAGTATAAAATTTAAAGTTTATTACTAAGATTTTTAACATCTTTAGTTCTTTTGAAGCACCACTTCATCATTCTTTTTTCAACCCACACCCCCAAACAATAAAACTCATCAAATCCCTACTGATAGCCTCTTGAGAGGAGCTTATTTTCAAAATAAATTTATCTGGAAGTCAATCTTTACTTAGTATAAATAAAACTAGTTTAAGTAACACTGCCTTCTTGTTTATCTTCAAAACACCATAGGTCTATCACTGCTGCCAGTGACATTCCCATTTCCCATGTTAATATTACGTCAAAGTGAAGAGAACCTCTTTCAGAGAGATTCTGATTAAGGTGTTCTAAGAGGGCACTACAAAAGGCAAGAATAAGCCATTTCTACAGTTTTTAAGAATGTTTCAGATCAGTACACAGTTATAAGTGACCAGATTTCAGGAGATTATTTGTATTTATATGTTAAAGTTTGTCAAGGCTTTTGTCTTGCTTGATAAACACTTACTGTCTGTAAAGCAGATGCCTGTAAAAGCTATATGTACTTACATTTTCTGATCCTGCCTTTGGGCTTGTTTAAGTACAGAAGTCTTGAAAAAAATGAGTATTTTCTTCCTGTTAAGAAGAGTAGTCATATTAACCACTCCCCACCCCCCCACATCCCATGTCTGTAATTCTACGCAAAGCAAGCCAAGTAGAAAGAGTGACAAAGAGAAAAGGAACTATTCCTCCAAGCAAATGCTTTAATGAAGTAGAAAAAGGCATAAACATCTCTGGATGCCTCATGTGCAACACGGGAAGTCACATGAAGAAAAAAGTACAAGGAACTTGAAAGCTTAGTAAGGTATTCTGTGTCCTGTCAGAAAATGGTTGCTACATAAAAGGAAACGCTATTGCCCTAAAGGGAAACCTGCATTTTCTCTGCTGCTTTTTGTTTTCCATCATGCTTTCCTGCTAGAGTGGCACCTTCCAGCAAGGCAGAATGTCAACAGGCTTGAACGTATGGAGAACAAGCATACAAGAACAACAACAAATGTGTCCAGGCTGTCAGATGGAGTGTGTACATAGCTTCTGCCAATTAATTCTAACCAATCTGGTCCACATGTTGTAAACTTCTGCTTAAAGGCTAATAAACCCTAATTACCAATTAAAAACATCTACTCCATTTTAACTGCTACTAGACTCTTCAGATCAAGAAAGACACTAAGAATCGCAGAAATCACCTTCTCACAATAAATCAAGATTCCTTACGTCTTAGACAACAGGCCACTCAAAATATTCCAAACTGAACTTAATATAAAGGTGGGGAAAAACAAGCAACAGATGTGCTCCTGAGAATATAAACTGAAGAAGACAGGAACAGGTACAATTGCAGCAAACATTCATACCAATAGTGGATTAAGTAACAGAACATTGAAATTAATGGAACAACATATCTAGCCTGAATGCCAGATATTGAGACATTGCTCAATAGTGAAATGGTATAATTTCAGGTACAACTGCAAGTTTAAGAAGAAATGAGAGCAAGAGCATGCACCTTGTACTTCTTCCTGAGACAGGTTAACTTCAAAACTTAAAAGCAGCAACGTAAGACATTCTCTTTCCAGTTAAACAACTTGAAGGTCTCCCTTTCTCCCATTCACTGAAGCCCGCCAGATTCTTTCTGAACAGCACAGAGATAGTTCACATTCCGTATCTGAGGATGACACACAGTATATGGCATGTTTTTCTGAACAGCCTTTTTTTCTGTCCAATCTTTTTCAAGAAAAAAGCTCTGCTAAGTTTTTTAGTTGCTGGACCAACAGGTAACACAGAGATGAAATTTCTAGTTGAGGTAAGAAGCTGAAGAAGAGAAAGTTATGAGAGAAGCTTTAATTGGATGTAATTTTCATTTTATCACATTGCTGGCACATTTAATGATACAACTACTTGTATGGAACGAAGTGATTTGCCCGTGCAAACCCTGTGAAGTTCAACAAGTCCCAGTGCAAGATCCTGCACGTGGGTCAGGGCAATCACAAGCACAAATACAGGCTGGGCAGAGAATGGATTCAGAGCAGCACTGAGGATAAGGACTTCGGGGTGCTGGCTGACAAGAAGCTCAGCACAAACTGGTAATGTGCACTTGCAGCCCAGTAGGCCAACCATAACCTGGGATGCATCCCCAGCAGCGTGGGCAGCAGGGCAAAGGAGGGGATTTCTGCCCCTCTGCTCTACTCTGCTGAGACCTCACTGAGAGCCCTGCGTCCAGCTCCGGAGCCCTCAGCACAGGACAGACATGGACCTGTTGGAGCAGGGCCAGGAGGCCACAAAAGTGGACCGAGGGCTGGAACAACTCTGCTGTGAGGAAAAGCTCAGAGAATTGGGGCTGTTCATCTTGCAGAAGAGACGGCTTTGGGTAGACCTTAGAGCAGCCTTCCAGTACCTGAAGGGGCCTACAAGAAAGCTGGAGAGGGCCTTTTTACATGGGCATAGAATGACAGGACAGAAGGTAATGGTTTTAAACTAAAAGAGGGTAAATTTAAGGTAGACATACAAAAAAAAACTCTTTACTGTGAGGGTGGTGAGGCACTGGCACAGGTTAACCAAAGAAGTTGTGGCTGCCACCTCCCTGGCAGTGATCAAGGCCACGCTGGACGGGGCTTTGAGCAGCCTGGTCTAGTGGAAGGTGTCCTTGCCAATGGCAGAGGGGTTGGAATGCGTAAAATCACTGGAAATGAGTTTTGGCAGATTTTTCAAGTTAGCCAGTGAAATGAGAATAATTCATAGCAATGGTTTCTGGTCTTGCAAGTTTGTTTCTCTGGTTGTCAGCCAGCTCTGCAAATCCCATAAGAAAACTCCCTGCAACCTGTTAATATCTGCATTCTATTAGTATTAGATCTGTTAATATTCTTATTTCAGTGCAAGCAGGCAAAATTAACAACTGAACTGGCAAATTAGGTTGCACTCAATCACTTTTCTGCTATTTAGCTCAGACTATGATACATAGGGGAACAGATTTATCTGTACAAATTAACAGGTAACCTTTGTTACACATTCCTTTATGTAGTTATGGTATTGACAATAAGCAAGTCTCCAAATTCCATCTGAAGAATCAAGGACAAAAGGTAACAGGCATAAGCCGTAGCGTGAAAGATTCCAATCACGTAAGGAAAAACTATTCAAAGAGAAAAATAAGTACCGCAACAGGTAGCCCAGAGTGGCTGTAGAATTTCCCTTCCTTGGAGATTTTCAGAGTTAAACTGGAAAAGGTCCAGAGCAACCTGCTTTAGTTTTAGCTTTGAGCAGGCAGTTGGTTTAGAGACTTCCGCTGTCCCATGATTGCATGAAATAACAGCAGGTTCTGCTTGACAACCACAGACTCTGGAAAGCCACTGTATCATAACTATGGCACTCATAATTAGACTAAAATGGTTGTAGTAGTAGGAGTTCAACAGACAAAGAAATGTGGATAGCGAAGAAGACTGTGAACAAAAATAACGTAGTAACATAAAAGGTCTAGTTAGAAACGACTACCGAAAGAGACAATCATTCAAAAATGCAAGGAAAGAACTTGAGCAACAGCAGAAAGCCCAAAATGCTTAGGATGTAAAAGAGCAAGAAACAACAAAGCTATAAATGCATCTAACTGGAAATTAATATAAAGGATTGAAAAATTTGAGTCTGACACAAGGAGAAAAGGAAAATCAGCAAAGGAATAAAGAGTAATGATATGAAAACAGTGGGTGAGGCAGCTGCGCTGGCATCACGGCAACAGCAAAGGAGGTTAAAGCTTTTATCACACAGTGCAAGATTAGGAAGGTCTTAGGATCTTCAGCATGGCCACAAGAGAGACACAGAGGAGTTACTATCAGTTCATCTTTTCCTGAATAGCACTGGTGCAACTGAACTAACTGTATCTGAAAGAAAAAGAAGTCAGCTGATGAAAACAATATGCTTGAAACTATTTGACTATAATGATCAAAGTATGATAGAAACAACTGAACGGCAGTTTTGAAAAGAAAAAATAATCTATATTTGATCTAGCTCAGGCTTCCTTTGTGTCAGCACTTTAAATAACACAGCAAAGGTGCTGACAATAGCTCTGTTACCATTACTGTGAAAGCTACTAAAACTAAATAAGGTTTCAAAGACCGCTTATATTTAACTGATGGCTGGAATTCCAAATCTAAAAACAAGACTCTGCCCACCATATTCCAATTTTCAGCGTATTTGGCCTATGTAGAAACAAAGCAAACTAAATGGAAAAGCAGTTATTCTTCATGTGAGAGAAGGAAAAACCGACCAGCGATTCCCAATCTTGCCAAGTCTCTAATTCAAAATTCTTTTCAGAATGTTCCCTATTTACTATCAATGCAATTAAACTGCAGCTATTAAGACCTCAAGCACTCCATCTTTTTCATAAATACTGAAGTTCCCTTAGTACGTTACGGTGCAATCTATATTACCACAATTGTTATAAAAGCAGGTAGCTGCTGAAAGAAACGTTCAAGACAAAATTGTTGTTAAAGTGTTTACAAAACAGCCAGCGTAAGACTTATTTATTCTCATAATCAGAGAGAAAACAGTAATAGTAAATAGAATACCCAGCAGACTAAAAACACCGAATTGTGTTAATAACACTTGCGTGCAATTAACTCTTGCAGCCTTCTCTACAGAACTTCTTTCTTTTCTACTTAGCCTTACTTGTACTCACTGTAGTGGAAATTTGACTCCCACTACTCCTGCTGAACTATTGACATAGTCCAGAGGGCCTGAGAATAGTCCCACAAGTCTAGATCTCAGCTCAAAGCATGAGAAACAACTGGTACAAGAATTGGAATACACAGTATCCTCAGCATAACATTTCTGTACATGCATCACCAGCCAGAGTACCTGCCCTCGTGAATAAACCCCAGTGCCACCCATTTCCACAGCTTCTGCTGTCACTTGTCCCACAGGGTACATTCGTAACACATTCTCTGCATCATAGTCAGCGACGCTGGACTGTACTCACAATAAAAGCCTTTTCCTAACCCTACACGCTTTACTACCCCTTAAGGAAAGAACAGTGCCATGACCATCACTAAACAGCCACTTGCAAATCACGATTCACTACAAAGAAACTGGCACTTTAGGTGCTATTAAGCAGCAACTTCTAAATTTTGCTTTTCCTCAGGAATCAAAAAGCACAGAGAAGCACTGTTTGGTAGCAACATGTACATTTAATCCTCTGGTGTAAGAAAATAATCTCTGATTGCACTACATCATTCATACAATGTGTCAAGTACCTGTTTTATTATGCCTGAAGGTACACTAGAGTTTCTTTTCTTATACAGAGAAAAATTTACAAGTTGTTGCTTAATGTTACCTTTTGGTATTCCCTTGTAAAGGGCTGAGAAATTTACACAATAACACCAACACTTTCATTCTGCTATGCAAGGCAAAACAACTTAAAGTTTACCCACAGGTCTCATAGCATAGTGCATGATTTTGTCCAATCCTGTAAGGTCATTTTCCCTTCCAGAACACTTCAGTATGTTTTTCTTTCTTTTGAATGTTTAATCTGACATTTTATGCTTTCTGTTGATGCAATAAAGAGCATAAGTACTAGGAACACTGGTATTTCCATTCAGTGTAATTAATCAAAATTCAGATTGGGGGCATATAAAAATTAAAAAGAAAAGCAGTGTTACTAAACACAGTAACGTTACCGCTCCTAAACCCCCTGAAGAACAACAATTGGGTAAAATTGGCACAACCACCAAATGGAGATACTTTCTCTAAACAAAGACGTGTTAATTTTTAAAATGCCAAGTAAGATATTGTAGTATCTCAGTAAAACACAGGCAGTTAAACCGTCATAAAATAAAAAGCGTAAACCTCCACTGTCTTTCAATACCAAAGAAAGGCAGGCAGAGTAACAGCCAAACCCTAATGACAGATGAACTTTTAACCAAGAAATAAGGTACACTTTCAGCTGCTTTGCCTGTTTGAAGAAACTCCTAAGAAATACATGCTTATTAACCCAAAGCAAGTCTATAAGTCAGGAAAATCCTACCTAGCAGTTACATGAATGGTATACTAAAGGCACCAAAATTTTTTCTCTTAACCACGAGCAGATTATAACTGACAGTGCAAGAGATTAAAGGCCATTTTATTACTTCTCAGTGCCACTCTGTCCTTACAATGCTGTAATTATAACTGGTCAAGTAGATCTTTAATTTGCACACCTCTTCCAAATACTGATTATCTGTGTTTTGTAGACATCTGCAAATACATACATCAAAGCTGCTGACTTTCACAGAATGTTAACCAGGGTCCATTGTTCTTACATCCTTTTAGAGTTCAAACCCAATGCCTTAGGGCTACAAAACAAGTCCACTCAGTAATTTTCTTACAAGTTATTCATGTAGAAACTATAATGTTCTGTTCTCCCCAGAAGCTTATAGTACCTCACATGGATAATAGCATTTGAAAAGATTAAGCATGAAATAAAGGAAATATTGAAAAAATTCAAAGTTCATCAAAATTCATCACTCAGGTAAATGGAAAAAATCCATTATTTCTTAAAGAATAGGTAGGAATACATGAGGAGGAGGCGGGGAAAAACACTAAAAACCACTAAAACAAAACAAAAAAACCCAATGCAAGGTTCAAAGAATAAATGCATGTAAGCACTGTGCAAGCATATAGTCCTCTGCACGGGCCACTGGCACTTACAAAGCACTTTTAAAAAAATATTGCATAAAAATACTTATGTATGGTAGAAAAATCTTACATTCAGGAACTCAGTTTATTACTTGTAAATAGTGATACTTTGAATAAATACAGACTAAGGTAAATGGAAGAACGTCTCAATTAGCCAACAGAAGAACTGAATACAAAGCAACGTTAATGAACGTCAAACCAGGTGTTTAAGCCTTTGAGTTATACAAACTGACCTCAGACACAAACAGTATGCCAGAAAGTACTAAATACAAACTACAGTAGAATCAGCCTCATATACACCCAACAGAGCACCAGTCTCCACCTAAGTCTCCCAAAACACGCAAAACACTTATACAAATGAAGCACCGAGAGAAGACTTTCCCCAGCTGGTGAGACAAAGTACAATATTCTGAGCTTCTTCACCAGCTTGTCCTCTCCTGAAGCCAGAAAGTCTTTTCTAAAAATTAGAATATTCCAGAACTAGATCATGTATTTTTAGAGGTTGAAAGACTACCCAAGCAGCTTGGGAATTTCACCACTGGAGATTTTTGAGAATAAGTTCAGTAACAGAGGCAATGGCCACAAATTCTATCTTCGGAGATTCAGCTGGCCATTAAACATAGCAGCAGATCAACATCCTTAGAAATTTAACTAAACAAACCCACAGATGACATGATCTATTGTTGGCAGCAATCATGCTTTAAGCAGATGTTTGTACCAGATGACATATAGAAGTCCCTTCCAAGCAACAGGCTGCCCAGCCAGGCTCTGGAATCTCCCAGTCCTGTAGATTTTTAACACTGAACAGACAAGGCTCTAAGGAATCTGATTTAAAGTCAAAGTCAACTCTACCCTGAGCAGGAGTTGGACTAAGATCCAGGTCATAACATGAAGCTCATTACTTATAATGTTCAATATGCCCCTACACCTGGTTTGTCCCTGGCTATGCTTACAGATATGCCAGTTCAATACCTGTTAGCTACACAAGGTCTACAGTGCCCAAGTTTGATATGAGAGATGAGATTTAGCATGCAGAATATGAACTTTCTGCCTGAAGTTACACAGCTCCTCAGTGTCAGAGCTCAGAAAGAAAAGGTCTTCCAATGCTCTAAAGCCTCCTTATTGTACAGTATGCTAACGTAAAAATAGTAAATATAATATTTAACTATTAAATTACTATTTCATTAGTTAATAAACAATGTAGCAACAGATCACAGCAACTTTTAAAACTGCAATGATCTCTTTGTAAACTCAGAAATTGGAAAAATAAAATTTCGTATTATTTATGTCAGAGGAGATCCAGATTTTCAGCACAGTTTTGAACTTCTTTACTTCAGAAGTCATTCTTTAAGCAAGCATGGATTAGTAGCAGCACGACAATTACTTATACTCACACTACACTCCACTACTTTGCCAATTATCTCAACAGAGTTGCATTGGTGCCAGCATCTGAAGAGTAAACGTTCTCAGTAATCGACACCTCTGACACAACATCTCATCATGCCAGGATACAGAGCAATAACTGTAATTTAATAATGCTGTCTGCAGCACCCAGCCAGCAGCTGCAAGCATAGAGAATAAGCAAGAGTTTCAATACAAGCAAAATGGCAATGCTGCAGTAACTAATAAAATGTCCTTTCTTTTCTGTTTTTAGTAGAGTAGACAGCATTAACACTGAGGCTCAGAGATGAAAGACCATTCAAAACAGTGAATTAATTCAACAATCTGGTTGTAAGACTCTGAAAGAGAGCAAGACAATTAAAAACACTAAGCACAAAAGATTCATTCTGCCTACCTGGCTTCTTCAGATACATCAGTTTAAGGCTCATAACTAAGCACATACATGTCACCTCACACACCAAGTCAACAAGAAATTGACTGAACAACTTCTAGCACAGAAACAAAATTTAAAGTGCCCATAAATCTTCAATACCCAAACATTACTCCAACAACTGAGTTTAGAACTCACTTGATTCAAATCCTGAAAGACTGGAAAAAAATTGGTTTGAGATAAAATTTGTGCCTTGCTTTTCACTTTTCTGTTGCCTGTGTTGCAATGGCAGTGTACAATCTCACTCTTTTTAACAAATCTTATGTTCTTCTAAAATATGAGAAAAGGGTTAAAGGTCCCATTAAAATGAATCTCATTGCCATTACTACAGAATATCAACATCACACTAAGTCACCAAGCTCTACAACTTCTGAGCTTTCTGTATCTCTAAATAATGACAAACATTAAACCTGTTCAATCAAATGCAGCATAACAGGAGGTAGTTTTCAAAAATTGTTATTGACTTTTTTGTATATGTAATTGTTTTATATGAGCCACTGTATTTTGAAGAAATTACCTCTTTTCCAATCATGTTAGCCATTATCTGTTGTGACACCCATTTAACTGGCAAGGATTCAGCCACTCATTCTAAATAACTCCATTTGCTATGTATCATTTAAATAGTTTTTGCTGTCTCCTATCTGAGCATCTTCAGGATAATTTCAGCTGGTTTTCCCATTTATACATGATTTTTAAAAAATTGTGACAAAACACAATGTCACTTTCAAAACTAGTAACAAAATGTCATTGGAAATGGTTCATTAAAATTGCAAAATATGCATTGCATCTTCCCTGTTGAGTAAATATCTACATTATTAAAGACACACTTAAAGACTGTGAACACAGTTAGAACCACAACTTTTAATAAAATTCAAGTGTTGAAGTTCTTAATATGGTACCTGGCAATATTCACAAAATATAGAGGGCAACGTAGATCTTATTTGGCTGTCAGACTAATTAAACTAATTCATTAGATTTAAAATGGATTTTGGTATAGCAACATGCATTTTTTCCAAATATTATGTTAACTCATTTAGTGGAAAATATTGTAGGCAAATATTTTGTGAATTCAGTTCAGCAGTCATTTTTAGAGACAGAGACATTCACGTAATCTAGCAGACATACAAGCACATAATACATGAACCCAGACTTATTATGGAAAGTTCTTCATCAAAACTTCCTCAAAACACTCCATGATGCTAAAGAACCACACTAGATAGTGTAAGACAAAAAGAGGGGAAAAATATTCCTTTGCTCTAGTATTTATATACCTGCAGAACAGTCCGTCTATCCCAGCTTCTTAGAATCTCTTCTAGATTAACTTGCTTTCATCCATGAGATTAAGTCCTAACAGTTTAAAAACAGAAGGGACGGGGGAAACCATAGTATAGGTAGGTAGACTGCTCAAGCAAAGCAAACAATTACTGTTGAAAAGAGATTTATCAAGTTCAAGAAAAGTTAGTAAAATTTTTGAGATAGAAGTCATTTAATACATTTATTAGTATTTGGTATGTACTGATGTTTCCTAACATTAGAGTTCTCGTCAGTTCTGTCACTAACAGTGATGATCAATATACTGACAGAAAATCAAACAATTTTGAGGCCTGGAGAAAGCAAATAGGCTAAAAATACATAGTAAAAACTGAAGTTGTACACTTGGGAGTCTGTAACAAAGTAACTTAAGAGCTTACCAATTGCAAACAGCAGAAGATATGCAAGACCAGGATTTATTACAGGACAACGCTGAGCTGTTGTGGTACACTCATAAGAAATTATTTTCAGACCTCAGAATGCATGAAAATCCCTAGCCCAACAGTAAGTATTACACTAGGCCTGCTGGTGACATGGTATCAGGACTTCTCCATCCAGTCCTGGACACATAAATTCAAGAAGAACGAGTAAGTTCAGAGAAAGGCTGTTCAGATGATTAGATGAACAGAGGATCTCGCAGCTTCCAGCTTCAAAGTGCAATGTAGAAGCAACTAATTCATACACAAATGGTTTTTTAAAAGTATATTCATATTTGCAGAGATAATCTCTGAGTTCTGCAACACCTAGTGCAGGTTATCCTTCTCGATTTAAGGTGATCTATATGTAAAAAGTAACTAACACACACTGCTGCAGTGTATTTGTTGCCTGTTTTTGTCTTTCCCGCTATTCCCAAATTTTTTTTTTTTCCCTAAGGGGGGACAGTGGGGAATAGCAAACACGGATCTTAACAAGAAAACTAAGAGAAGTGGGATAAGCTAACTCATAACCCAGAACTAACACGTTATCATGAAAGTTTCCAGACATGTTATTTCCTCTATTAAAAATCAATCTGCATTATATTTCATTACCTTGGTTTTTCTAATGCAAAATACTTAGGTAGCTAAGAGCACTGCTGATGGTGGTGATAATCATTTGGCACAAAATTAATCTCAAGGGGCCTCAGAGTACTGCAGATCTACCAGAGTGAACACCTATCCCATTATGCCTAGCAGTCTTAATTTAAGCACTTCAATATACAGAAAAATTTTACTTGTGACAGGTATTTAAAGTCTGGCATCTTTTCAGAAATTACAAGAAATCACACTCAAGCACTGTTTTCAAGTACAGGTAAGAGCACAAAGTTTACATACGTATTTCACAGTTTTTTAAGTATTCAGAAAAGCATATGGGTAGAAGTTGGACAGTGCAAAAGCAAAACAGCATTTGTGTTTCTTTTCCTACAGAAAGTAGTTTTGAGTTATTCTTTCTTGTTCCTGCTATCTTTTTTTCAGCACTCACCTCAATCTTGCCTTCTTTGGAGGGATCTATCAATCGAACGTGCTTGTGTTATAACCCCTAGGTTCCAACCATTTTAACAGGCAGAACCAACCTTATTGCTAGTTGAGAGACTACAGATACAGCTGTTTGAGAGGAGACAAGAAGCCATTTGTTTAAAGTAAAGTATACTCAGCTTGCCAAAACCACAGGTGCTTGCATTCTGTCTTACCTATGGTTGGTGATTTCCCCAAACTCCTAGGTAGACACAACTGCGTCTTAATCCCCTGTGTTCCACCAGTATGAACTTGCAAGTATCTTGCTTCAGAATATAGATACTACTAAACATAGTTTATGGTGACAGGCTATACTCCACAATTTCCTTCTGTCTTTTTTTCAGTGTCACACATAGTAATCAGCTCCAGTCTCTCAGTTTTGGCAGAGCTGACAGGTCAGGGCTTGAGGATGAGGAGAAGACATTGCCAACTCAGGTAACGTTGCTTTTCAAGGCTCACTGCTCTGCTCCCTGTTTAAGACTTCCTTGTAAGGCTCACCTCCCAGGAAACCCAAAGGCATGACCATTCTTCATTAAAATAGTGTAACAATTCTCAGTTTATTGCATTCATTTCCCCATTATTCACCACATAAAGACATTGTTCAATAAGAATGCACAGCCTAAACTCAGCAATAAGATAATGTTAAGGACTTCAAACTCTTTCAAAAAGCTCAAAAATTTATGGTTATTTTTGAGATTCTTCAATTCCTGATCCAAAAGAAATAGGATGTTCCTTCCTTAGCATGCAGCGCACGTCAGCTCTGTCAGAGTTATTCCTGTTTTCCTTTCCTAGTCTCCAAACTAGTAGGAAAACATCTTTCCAGGATCTAGCTATTTATGCTATCATTTTAGCTGTTGTAGCTAAGCATGTCCTACATTCAAATCAACAGTAGTAGTCAAGCGACTAATATGAAAATGCAACCCATGATTTTCCTGCTAAAAAACCATGAACCCCTACTTCCATAACTTACAGAATCTGCACTAGTCACTCTTATCACTTTTATAAAGCTTTTAAATATTGACTGCATTAACTAATTAATTTGACATTAACTAATTAATCTACTGACCAAAGAGAGAAACTGGCACTGGGAAATGATTAGTTTGGAGGTTAAATTAATTAAAAATAGTACAGAAGTGACAGAACTTAATCTCATACTTCTCATGAGAGCATGGAATCACTCACAGCTGCAGCAATTTGTGATAAATCCATGGAGAGATTTCATGATGGGAGTGGAATTAATTTGTGTCACCCCAAGAGTATATGTGCTTACTCAACAGTACCTACATTAAACAATATTAAAAATACACAAATTGAACAAACCAAAATAATCTATTGTTTGAGCTAGCATGACACATGGTCTTCAGTATTAAGATACAATTATTTGAATCAGTAAAATTCAGGGGATCACAACAGTGGTCAGGAGGACCAGAACATTCTTTACAGTCTTTTACCTGTGTGAACACAGAGTGTGAAGTGTGAATACGCTTCCTTGACTAATTTATATTCTACTTTTATCACAATAGCTTTTAATGCAACAACTTGAAAACTGGTGAATTACTTCAAAACACGGCCAAGACAAAAACCTACATGTGTGTGAGAGAAGAAGATAAACAGAGCTGGGGACAGACAGAAAGCATCTATCAAAATAATCTCACAAATACAACTACTAAGTAACAGAGCTGTAGACAGTTATCCAACTCAAAAAGAAAGATGGACACCTGAAAGTCGTTCTTAGTACACTGAGCAATATACAATGAAGCATAAAAACTCTACCTACATTGCACTCATTCAGAACTAGTTTTGACATTTTTGACACTGATTAATAAAAAGCCAGTCATGATTTTTTTCTGATTTATATAAATTAACAAAGAAACTGACTTTCAATAGGAGTTCACTTACATTAACAAACTCTTATCTATGAACTAAATGAGGCTCAAGCTATAACTCCCTGCTGAATAGGTATAAGAAAGGCTAATATTTCATATCCAGTCTTCAAAAAAATCTTAAACTGTTCCATGCCCCTCCACTGCAACTACCACTCAGAGAAGAGGAGAAGTAGCATAGACTGAGCTGCAATGAACCTGCCAAGCTCATGGGCTGGCTCAATGAAGAAAAGCTGCCTGTCTTGAGAAGGCTTTGCAGGAACATGGTCAGCCCTAAGCAATGGAAGACGCAAAAACAGCAGTTCTGGTTCCAGCTGGTTAGGATGAGGAGCAAAGAAATATGTCACCATTTAAAGCAGGGCATCAATCAACTGAGTGACAGATGCTGTGTATTAACCCCCACCCTCCCACCAGAGGAAGGGAAAAGGAGGAAAAGGGAAAGAGACTTACAAATTGAATATAAAAAGTTTTACTACTAATAATAATAAGAGAAATAATGTAAAATATACAAAACCAATACTGAGTTTCCCAGAGTTGGGTGCTGGGTGCTGACATCCCACCAGCAGCTGCTGGGCAGCACCAGGAAGTCCCGGACTGGACTCAGCAGTGGGCAGGAACTGGACTCAGGGATGCATGGATTGGAATCTGGATCAGGATTGCAGGTAGAACAACAGGCAGGGTCCTCTTCAGAAGGCAGCCATGGACGAAGAGAGCGAGACCGTCATGATCCCCCAAGCTTTAAACTGAGTGTGATGTGCATGGCATGGAATACCTTGTTGGTCAATATGGCGTCACCTGTCCTGTCCGCCCCTCCCCACAAGTACGACCCCTTCTGACTCCCCACTTGCAGGACCTAAGAGATCTGTCAGTGACCTTGGCTGCTCTGGTGATAATTATAAACAGGGGCCGTTTTCTGCATTCCTTTCCTACCATCAGCTCAGTGTAACTATAAACATTAGGTGTTATCAGCTTTGGAGCAGACAGTGTCTGTAAAATATGCAGCCAGCTTCAGAAAAATGCAGTTAAATAGAAGAACTTAGCTGTAAGGAAGATTCACTAAAAGAGAATCGGTTCTGTAACCAAAACCAGGACAGAATAAAACACTCAGGACAGATTTACAGAGATAAAGTGACCATCATCCTCCACATTGTTTCTTCTCAGCTGACTTACCTGTCACTAGCTATGAGTTTTCCTACTGCAGAATACACAAAGATAAAAGAAAGCAACTCCACAAGGAAGAGTTCAAATACATTTCAACCTGCACAACTCCTTTTCCCATCTTTAGACTTGTGTTGAAGCACACTGGTGCACAATTCCAAAAATAAATGAGATACTATGGCAGAAAACTTTAAATCTGCTGTTCATATACTGAATAAAAAGACAACGAAAGGCTATGTTAGCACTTATGTAAAGAACCCAGCAACACACAAGGGCAGCGAAGGGCCACAGACAACACACTGCCAAACTCTACACCCCAAACCAATCACTACATCATTCCTAGGAAACTACCACCAACTCACAAGTCTGAAAGAATCGCGACCTCTGGGTCTGAGTAAAGAGAGCAGCAACTAGATTCGCAGACAAACTCAGTGACAGAGAAACAGCAGAGAGAAGCATGAGAAGACGGAAGTATGAGTTACTCCAATCACAAGGAGCTGGGCTTCTGCAGTAACTACTGATCTCTCCACTCAACTCTTTCTGGGAGCTTAATACAAGACATCCTGTATACCTGAGCCTTCTACTGAAATGAGGCTTTACCTATCCAAGTACCTGGGCTGTTCTGAACGGAGGATGAAAAAACACAGCTTGGAAAATTCTTTTGTCCCTACCTCTTAATAAAACAAGCCTGATAACAGAACCTGCTACACCTTTGAGGCACGTTGCAGTAGAGCATGCCTACAACCGAAAGTGAGAGGGTTTTTTGCAGCGTACACATATATAATCCAAATGGCTTCAAATTTACAATTTCAAGTACTAGTGACAACGTGGTTGTGGCAGCATAGTTTCCAGCACGAATTGTACAATCCTGCCCAGAAGCTAAGCTAAGTATTCATGTTAAGCATGCCATCCGTAAAAGGGAGATAGTATTTTGTCCCGCTTTTGGTATTATTGGCAAGGTATCTTCTACATGCGAGCAGAAACTTATACTACAGCTTATGACAACAGCCGTATTCGCTAGGTGGTACTGTCAAACAAATAATAGTAACACTACTAACTAGAAGGAACTATTAAGATAAATCAAAACAAAAAGAAATGACAAAGCATATGTAAAACATTATTGTCTATCCATCGAAAAATTACCAACCACAGAATACAACTGATCTGGCAACACAGCTAAATTGTTATTGATTTGCACTGAGACTTGTTCCCTTATTCTTGACAATTCTAGAGTTTTTATAGAACTATATATTATGGCTGATAGTGAAGATGAAATCTATTATAAATTCCACACATCTGCTGAGATATGCCATTCTGAAATTAACTGTCTTGAAACCTACGTTTAGAGCACATGAAAGACATTCAGTTTCCCAAGATTAACTCCTCTTACATCAATATCTGAATTTAAGATAGTTTGCATTCTTGTTCACGTTGTAGAATAAAAACCAGAGTCTCTTTCTTGTGGGTTCACAAGAAACAAGCAAGACTCGTATTTTTTGAACAGTTCCTAAGAGAGCACATGCAGCTGAGATGGCTAAATTTTAAGTGGCTGAATAAATCAGTGACTTCAATTCTAAATAAACATATGAAGTAATCAAAGCTTTTGAAGCTCAAGTTATGAAAATCTGATGATTAAATCTAAGTTTTTATTGCTGTTAACGTCACTCCCTTTTTTATATAAGCAATTTAAGTCTGTTTTAACAAGGTTTTTGGCATACAATATAGACTTTAACACCTAGTATAGACTAATGAACTTATGCATAGCTACTCAGGATCCACAAGTACAGCAATGATCAGTTAGAGATGCAGACCAGCATCTCTGCAAACAACACCTCTAACATGGACTGTGAGTGTGTAAACATGTAAATATGCACTGATAGAAAGTTACAGTAATGAGAGGACTATGGCAAATTTTACATATACTCAGTTACGATGATTGTATCAACTACAAAGAGACTTGTTTCAAACAAAATTCATTGTGACTTAAAAACCTCTTACAATTATTTTTCTCCTACACTGTTGTAATTTCCTGTTGAAACAAATATTGTGTGATACCAAGTGATATCTGAGTATTTGAGAGATACATTATACGTGGTATACATGGTAGGAATTAATCAGAGAACAACAAACAAATAGCTGTGTTATCTGACATCATTAATGACATTTATTTATTAAGAAGAAACATCTACTTATCAAAGTTCCAAATTCAGGTTTTACACGCAGCTGATGGACAGGACAGTTGCGGATCCAGCTTTAGAAACAGAACCACACTGCAAGGGCTCAGAAAAACATTTCCTTTGGTCATTGTCTGATAACCTTCCTGCTCATTTGGAAAATTTTACACTTGGACTCCCATCTAGCCTTGCCATCTATTTGCTCTGTAATACTCTACCTGCTGTAAAACATTTATTCAGTAGCTGAAGCTGGAGATACCTGACTAGGAAAACACCCAATACAACGAGAAGATGACCTAATATGCACTACACCAGCATAGAGTCCAAGGTCTAGTGCAGACAGGCCAAAACTTTGCAAGACAGAAAAATTTAGTTAACATTACAGAACAGATTACAAACTTGGTCAAAACAAACAAATTCAGAAGATAGCAAGACAGATAATTTTCCAAGGAAAAAATGGCAGATGGGCTTTGCTGAGAATGTTGGTGCTTTTTTAAATAATCAGTGTGTTTTGTTACAATTAGATAGACTTATTCTCCAAATTGTTTTTAACATAAAAGGCAAGTCATAAAAGACTACAAAATTATTGTTTCCAATACCCATATCTGCAAACTATGTAAAGTTAAAACACAAAAATAATTGAATATAATATGCTGCAAAGGTCTTACATTTTTATCTGATACACAGTTTTCTCCCTGAGTATCAAGTGAAGTATTACTTTGAAGATGCTCCCAAATTAAGTTTCCTTGTACAAATTAGAAACTTTGACATTTAAAGTGAATTTTAATAGGGTAATAAACTCAGGAAATTTCATAACTCCATCCAAGATATGAGGCATCTCTGACCTACTGACAGCTTACACCAAATGAAAGTCATCATTAAACTCTCATAAGGCAGCACACCACTTATTTAAGTGATAAAGAAAACTATGAAGGAAAAAGCAGTTCAGCCTATTTTAGCACTATCTTCACAAGGACTTACAAAACACTTAAGAACATGCCACATTTGCATTGTACTCGCAACTCTACAGCAGGACACAATATCCTGGTATTTTTCTTAAATACTTCACAGCTAAAGTTTTTAAAATACTTCCATTCTTTAAAAACCTGCTTTTCATCTCCGTTCTTCCAGAGTAAAATGTGGAAGCTGACACCAACCAGGCGAAGTGTTCAGAAACCAGGAAAGTAAACGATGAGAACATCAAAAATTATACATTTCCACCTACCAGTTCCTTGGAGCTTGACTTCTTAAGAGACGTTTGTTGTATAATTAATCCGTAAAACATGAAACGCCATATTCAGTACTTCTCAGCAAGCTATAGAATACAAATATAAAGCTTTAATTTTAAAAAAAACAAACAGGTATAATCTGATACTTTTTCTAATTACATTCCACTTATTGAACCCTAATGCTACAATGCACTCGACTCCAAACTTGCGCTGTGTTTTTGTCTGGTCTGCTGTTCAGAGACCTTGATCCAAAAAGCGTTCAGGATCATCTTCACGTCAAAATCTGAACCATCACATGATAAATTGTTGCTATTCCCACAGCCTTCAGTAAGACTTCTTTGTCCAGCACCTCTCAGCACCAAGATCTCAGAATCCTGCCTGGCAGAGGGCTACAAAGCTTCCTTTGGATATCCATACACACACACACACACACAGAGAAATATAACCTCTGAACACAAACCAGCCTTAGGTATTTAGATCCCCTATTACTGATTAGAGACTGACATAAAGAAAGTCTAAAATGTAGCTTATGTGATTTTAAGGAGTGTATGTATTCCTAGAGTTAACATTCCCCAAGTTTTTATCTTTAATTTACCATGATTTTGCTCAGGATTAAATATGTGAATTTTTAATCAGTATTTTTACAGACCATTTAACAACAGAAAAAGATTGTGGAAAATATAAAGCAATACCATGGAACTGACATAACACAACAAACTGCAGCAGTAACACAGTTTTAGTGGCAGATATTCCATAATGCTGAAAAAAATTGAAAAAATTACTTTAGTTCATCTTTTCTCAGTTACTGGACTCTCCATCTAATAAAAGCAATTACTCCACTTCTTTTATTGCAGTAACAATGAGCTACACCAACAGCCACAATTCAGGCTTGTATTTTTGGAGGGTTTTTTTTTTCCCTAACCATAATAAGAAGTAGTTATTCTCTACAGTTACAAGGCTTCTAAATAAATATTTTTCATTGACTTGTCCTAATTTTTCTAATATTCCAGCAGAAGAACAGTCTGCCTTATGTATCTTTCCTGCTATGAATAACTACCACCAAATGAAACAAAGAACATTTCCTATCCCTCTGCTAGATAAAAAAGGAACATCTCCCCACTACTAAATTGTGATTCCTAAACTCAATAAAGTTATGAGACCTGAAAAATTGGTGCAATGTATGCAATAATTCTGATTTATGTGTGCCAACTGGCTATAAGGAACATTTACAATGTCTTGCTACAATGAGGCAAATGTATAAAAGAACGAAACTTGTTACAACAGGTAAATACAGAAAAAGATAAGAGAAATTGCCAAACATTCCTATTACAAGAAACTGTAAAGTTCCTCTTAAAAATTACTGAAGTGCTTTAAGTAGGAGAGAGGTCTCTATGCATACTACACACCACTGCAGCTTGTTTTTACCACTATTATAATGAAAGATAGGCCTTCTGACCAATTGTTCTACAGCCAGCTGCCATCCCTATTGCCTAGCATAGGAAGGACTTCACCTACATCCCCATTCCAGCACAAACATCAAGTTGCTTCAGCTCCACTGATCCATACCAGTAATGGAGTAAGATTCCTGAAACTACCAAATCTCTCAAGTGCTCACTGATAAAACGAGACAGAAGGGTAGAGATCTATCTGGTTGAGAAACGGAATTAATTTTCTGCTTTACTAAAACTGGATTTAAGTAAACAGTCACAATAGCTCATTTTAATGGAACACTATAGCTTTGTAACAAAATTGGAGTTGACTGCGCTGCAAGATGGAAAATATGAATTGTGAAACAGAATATTGTTGCTTAAGACTATTGTAACCGTAGCAGCAACAGTAGCCTTGGAGGGGATAGGAAGACCACCAGCTGCACTGCTATTCATACCCTGCTGCTAAGTTCATGGCATTTGCAAATGGCTTCATAAAGGACGCTTCAGCACCCTGCCAACAATAATGGCTTTAAAAAAAAAAAAAAAAAAAAA
>Ga0065711_1029251_pt1 | contig 36947 bp, 22 predicted proteins | sample Hoacrofraction12_FD_59098 | JGI IMG/M metagenome (GOLD analysis project Ga0065711, IMG submission 59098) | Hoatzin crop microbial communities from Cojedes, Venezuela - Epithelial fraction 12 v2 (version 2) | ecosystem: Host-associated > Birds > Digestive system > Esophagus > Crop | place... | reverse complement strand
GGGGGGGGGAGGGAGAAATTGCCCTCCCTCGATGCTTCATGCCAGTTGCTGCCCTTGGAGCCCAGCATCTCAGCTGAGACATCGCACTGGGAGCGCCTGGAGCAGGAACACATTCCCTTCTGCCAGTCCAGCTAGCAGGCTGATGGAACCTGAGAGCAGCAGGAGAGGAACTGGGAATGTCCTTTATTGCCTCAGCAAATCTTTACAAAGCTAATCTGTCAGGGCTATCTTCTGCCAGCACTTCTTGCAGTGACTGATCTCTCTTGTTTAGGGCTCAGGGCTGGATTGTAAGCTCAACATCATTGTTGTGGTGCTCAGGACAGACAGAGGTCCTGGTCACTAAATGTCTCAGGCTGAAGAATGTATTTCAACACAGAACTGTAGTCCCTTGTCTTGTTAACAAGACCATGTCATGGGTAAAATCCTCCCGGATGTTGCTCCATCTTCCAGGGACAGTGGGGACTCTTGAGCCCCCACCAGCAGCCCCAAGGAGCTGACTTCAAGCCAGTCAGTTTGCTCATGGAAGCAATCTGCAGTCAAATACACTGCAGGCAAAAGTGTTTTGTGGGCAGCGAGCAAGGAGTGAGCTGCCCCTTGTGCTGCCAGCAGCCCTGAAGAAGGGCAGAGTTTGGGAAGTCCGGACCTCTCCCATTGTCCGGTTTGGAAAACTCCCTGTGCCAGTGTGAAGGCAAATGAAATGATGCTTCTCAAGCAAAGCCATTTTCACAGAAGTGAGAGGAAGGGCTGAGCCAGACAAACCGCGTGCAATGACAGCTAAGCCAGAAACATGCTTGGTTTGGAAGGGGTGAGGGGGGGGGAAAAGTACTGGTTTGGTTTGTTGTTTTTTTTTTGCATATAAACATCCAAGTTTAACACTTTAAGCTATTTGTGGATTCAGTAGTTTGATTGCACAGCGCTTAAAGGTTACTCCCCGCCCTGAAGTGAGGGCCAGGCTGGCAGCAGAGATGCTGTCGTTGTGTCTCGGGATGTGAGAACAGACGGGCAGCGCTGGCACACGAGAGCCAGGCTGCAGCAGGATGCCGCTGCGTTTCACATCCATGAACATGGAGCGTGTGGCAGCACCGCTGGCAGAGCCAGAGCTGTAGGTACTCGGACTCCTTGGGATCGGTCTGGGTTGCAGGGTTTGGTCTCCATTGCAATATTAATCATAAGCAGTCTAAAATGCATGTTTTTTTTTTTTTTTACCTGTTGACCGAGGTGGAATCAAAACAAGATCCTGAAACTAGAGCCCAAGTGATGCTCACATTAAGAGCTTTTCTTATTTACCCAGGAAAATGTTTCTGCTTCAATATAGATTACAAGAGCTTTTACTGAGGGTTGAGCACTGCTCCGAAGGGGGAAAAGGGAGGTGCATTTATACTGATTTGATCTGTAAGCACTGATTTTCATGTGTAAACTACGGCAAGCAAGAGATTTAGCACCACGGTGGTGTTTAGTGATCCCAGTCCTGGCTCTACAGTGGAAATTGCGGGGCTCCAAGCCTTAAAACTTATGCCTGGCTCAAAAGCAGAGATTTTGAGGGTGTCTTTATTTTATTTCAGACCATGGGAGCCTGCTCTTTGAAGCATGCCTCTGCAAACAGAGGTGCTGGAAAGTCTTTGGCCGGAAACTGTTTAATCAATCACTCGGTTCTGTTATCTGGGTCTTTGAGGGAGGGGGGAGCAATTTCACAAAATTACTTAAGTAAAAATCACAGCAACTGAGGAGAGTCACCGCTGTCATCCAAGGTCTGTTATCTCAGCCTCTTGCAAGCTGGCGTCTGAGTTAGTAGAGCTCTGCAATAAAACTTCCCTGTCTCAGATAGATGCTCTGAGGTTTGTTTTATAAAACCCACAAACCTTCTCACATCCTACTATGCTTCTGCTACAACTAAATGAGTATTACGAGCACAGTTGCTGTGCTCTTCAGCAGCACAGCCCCGACAGAGGCAATTATGTGACAAGGTCTACCCAAAAACTGTGACGCTTGTCCCTAACTGGAAGTATTTCCAAATTTCAGCTGCTAGCAAACCCGCTTGTTTTAAGCAAAAAAATCTTTTTCATTTATACTAAGGTCAGTAGTAGTAGCTGAACATGAGCTGCAAGCATTGGGGTAATCCGTCAGGCTTTGCCTTCAGTGGGTTGTGAGTTGTTCAACCAGAGCAGGTCTAACTAAGAGCTCACTCTGCACTAAGATCTTAATCGAATTTAAATCCGGGAATTTACACAGGCGTAAAAATATGGCAGGATGATCAGAAATGGGTAATCTTTATTTTTTGAGAGCTGTTCTCAGTTCCTTTATTTCAGTTATAAGAGAAGTCCTTTGGAAGCCTGTTTTTATGGTGCGTGCTGCTCTTAGACTTTGATATTTGAATGAGAAAATATGATGTGTGGCAGTGTTTCAAATTATTTATATTTCACCCAGTACAAAGCTGAGATTGTTTCCTTAGACATTCAGCAATCTCACATGAGGAACAAAACTGATTTATGACATGCTGGTTATTATCTTCTGTGATTTTGGAACTTTACATATCTTAAAGATTTAGAGGTATAAAAAAAAATTGAAGTAAACCTCTTGCAAGGGTCATTTATTCAGAACCCCCCAGGTATGTAATTAATTTAGTACCAAATACACATAAATCCGATGTCTGTGTATAGAGTGAGCCTATTTTCCTAGACTGTCAGAAAAGCAGAGACAGAGATTCGCTATTTATCTTGCTGTTTTAAAGAATTTATGAATAAAGACTCAAAGCATAAAATCATAAAGCAGAACAGCTCCAGAAGAGGGGGGAATATTTTGCTATGATTTTATTTTTGATGATGTTTATTGCCAGCAGTAATAAGGGGAATGTTGTTAGCACAAACCATTTGCTGTTATTCCCCGTTAGTAACGAACGACAGGTTCCTGTGCTTTGCATAAACATGAGTAGCGATTTGCACCGCCCGAGCAGGCACTCGGGCTGGAGGAATGCGACTTTCCGTTTTACCTGACAGGGCTGCTCCTATTTTTTTTTTTTTTTTCTGTCACTTGCAGGACGCAGAACACCAGACAACAGCACCAGACTTTTCATTATATTTTTTTTTAACTGATGCTTTTCCTGTGCTCAAGCTGTGCCTCGCATCAGGGTGCAGACCCAAGGTGGTGCTGAGCTCTTCCAAACTTCAAACACATCTCTGGTGAATCTCTCTTCACCAGAAATGAACTGTGATGTTGAAATTCACTTCTGCCATTGGATTGTCAAAATCCAGACATAACTTTTTAGTACAGCTTATTTTTCATGTAAAGAAAGCCTCCTACAAGCCCCCATCATCACCAACCCTCCCCAGTTTCTGGAAGGATTTAATGAAATTATAATGTAACACCCCATGATGCACACAAGTCAAAAGCAAGCTCTGGTTTCCCCTTCTTGACTCCTCCAAGAAAAATTAGTCTTTTTAAATCTGACCCATTAGGTTTTATTACCCTATTCTTCATGGTGGCACCTAAGAATCTTCTGTAGGTCAGTGAATTAAGTCTCAGTACTGTTGGTTTTGGTTTTTTTTTTTTTGAGTTTGGGATAACTCAGTGTTGCAAGGGACCAATTGAAGGAAAAAGAGAAAATGGTCCAAAGCCCCTGCAAAGCTTTGATTCCCACATCCAAGCCTTTAATTCATCTCGTCTGACAACATTTGTTTGAGATGGGCAGGTGTCTTGTCCTAAGCGGTTTTTACTTCTGCCTGTCCAGAATAAACTACAAAAGAAAATGCCTCCACCTTGACATGGTTTAGATTTGGGGAGGCATGGGGGTGTATTTACTCCGGAATTACGCAGTTGAGTTTAAAATTCCTTTCCTCCAGAGCATTGTCAGCACAGGGAGCTGCCATGGATGTCCTTATTCCGGACAGCTCAGCATGGGGACAAGCTCTCCAGTGTTGATACGACCTTTGTGGCCAGCATAAGCGACACCTGAGTTTTCAGACTGCAGGGATGGACAGTTTTCTTCCTTAATGAGTTTTGTCAGTTCTGCCTTTTCATTAAAGGCCTTGTGTGTGACTGGCAGGTGAAGCCAGGTACGTGCTGATGGTGTTCTGATGGGGGGAGTATGGGAGTGAAACAAGGACAGCAGCAGCCAGATGATGTCCCTAGTCTCAAATTCTTGGGTGCGGTTAATGCAGCTCCAGGGTGGGTTTTGTGGTTTTAGTTTTTTTTTCTTTGAAAGAAGGGAAAATATGGATTTTTTTTTTTACAAGGTACTTTGCATAAAACTTCAATATCTCTTTTTGAAGGATGTTTTATTGCTCTCAGACCTGTTTCTTTTCCACACATACACAAACACAAGCTGCTGGCAACAGGAGTTTTCACCTGGCAAGGAAATGCATGATTGTCTCCTCTTCACATCTTGTCTCAGGACAGAATTATGTGCCTGAATACAAAATTCAATACCTGTTAAATAGGGAAAGTTAAAGCCTTTAGCAGAAGTTGAGAAGACAAAGCTGATAATATTAATGTCAGGGCCAAATTTCCCCTATGTGCTATGCTATTAAGCTGTGTACAATGAATGGCACCAGTCTTGTGCTACGACTTTATGGGAACCTGAGGTTTTCGAGGCCAGTGTTGGCGAGCGGCGGATGGGAGCTGCGTTGCACCAGGAGCAGTGCAGCTCTGCTCTGGAAGAACGGGGCTCCCGTCCCCTCCTGGTAGGTTTGCAAACTGTTTTGTATCAGAGTGAACAGTAGCAGCTGAATAATGAGTGGTCTGCTCTCCAGATTAGTCCTAGATGGGCAGAGATGTATATTGTCTGGCCTCTAAGCACTGCAGAGGATGGAGAAACTTAGGTGTCCTATAGCCTGCAGCAGTTAAAGCTAAGGCAGATGGATTGGACCCCCACAGCCTGAGGGCTCTGCATCCTTGGGAAGAAAAATGGGCACAGCATCCATGAGACTTCTATGGTGAAAACTTAGATGAGAGGTAAAAGCCGTAGGAGAGTTGTTGAGACTGGGGTAGCAATGTTGGGCTTGCAAAGGCAGAAGGAGTGGGAAGCCCCGCAGGGCCTGGCCCAGGGCATGGCATGGAGACCTCACAGCCTGGTGCTGCCGAACGTGAGTAGCTGGGAGACAGCAAGCCTTTTGATGCCAGGGATGGGAGAGTCACCGATACAGCCCTGAGGGGCCATGCCGCAGGAAACCATTGCCCCAGGAGCTACCAGCCCCAGGCACTGCATGGAGGCATCCATCCCCCTTTGCTGAGCAAATGCTGTGGAGTCAGCCTGCCAGCTTTCGGCAGGGGCAGAGCCAGCCTAGCCTCACCCTACAGTGAGATTTTCCTCTCACCTATTGTTCTCCTGCACCTTTCCTCAGCTTCCAACTCTTCAACGATCTCTGATGCACAAAATTAGTGAGGCATTCCCCTTCTTTCAGGATGGAGCCTATGTTTCCCTCCCAGCTGTATCGATGATTGCCCAAGCTCCTACCCTTCCACAAAGCAAGAGCTCAAATTTTGCTCTTCTCTTCCCACCTGAGGCTGTTCCTTAGGCCCTCCAGCCACCCAGAGACATAAAAGATGCATTTGCAGATTTTGAAAATTAAAACCATCTATACAGCCAGTGGGGAGGGATCAGCTTATTTGGTTGCTTAATGAAATATAAAGATTATTTTAACCAGCGTAAGCACTATTTGACAGCTTGTGAAACACAGCGGTGGCTTGATGAATGGCTTTCTCCATTAAAAAAAAATTGCTGCATGATTTCTTTTAAATATTTAATTTATTGGGGTTGGAATGTGCTCAGAGCTGACAGGTAAACAGGAGTTGTTTGCGGTCTCAGTTAACTTTGCTTATTAGATTGAACAGTTTTGCTCAGTAAATGCAAGATATCTCCTTTTCTTCCACTTTTTTATACTGAAACTGGCATGACACATTTGCTGCACAAGCGGGTAGGAAGTTCTTCTGGAAGCATGACAGGCAGTTATCGTTAAAGCTGTGATGGGTATGGACTCCCATCACGACTCCATCATTAAGTTTCCTGCTTTTTTTTTTGTTTATTATTTTTTAATTGCTGCACTTTCTTCTAGGCCTCCCAGAATAGTTTGTTCAGACACATGTGCACCCACAAAAGCATCTTTTAACAATCAAATAAACTAAAATCTTCCTGGAGCAAGTGTTTTAGTGGAAACACCGGGCTCCAGACACAACATCATTGGCGGTGTCCTGGGAAGACACTAGAGTATGGGAAAATTTCCCTCCTTTCCCTCTTCATTTTTCTCTTGATGTGCCAGCTTGGTACGCAACCAATGCAAGGGGGATTAGAGAGGAAACAGGCATTACTGTGAGTTGGGAGTACAAACACACTTGGCCTCCCATGTATCTCCTGGCAAGGCTCAGCCCTGCTGTGGATTCTCCAGCGTCTATTAAGAACGGAGGTCTGGCAGCAGCCCAGGGATGTTAATAGGTTCTGTGTCCTCAAAAGGATTTCACGAAACACGCAGGAACTTAATAAGCTTTGAGACCTCCACTCTGCTGGCCAAAGCTCATGGAACCGGCCAGCCCGTTCACAAGTCTGGGGGTGGGAAGGGAGAAGGCAAAATGAAGTGTCAAACCTCTGCTTTGCTGCCTGCGATGGCCAGAAACACCAGTCCTGCTCCTGGACTGCGAAAGCGAAGCAGCGAATGAGTCTGCGCCTGGCTGCGGTGGTTTCACTGATGAAAGGGATGAGCTGAGCTCTGCCGCCCGCTGAGCCGGCTCGGTGAGTGCTGAGCGCTGCTGTGCCACCAGATGGGATAGGATGATGGTCTTTAGAAATGAACTGTGCCAAGGATGGGGTGAGGCTGCACCAGATACCACTGGGACCATCCATGGTAGTGTCCGGGTTGGGGACCTGCAGGTCTGCCCTAGGTGATGGCAGATGTTCTCTGTGGCCACACTAACGGCATGTGTCACTGGGACATGCTCCTGTCCCTTAGCATGTGCCACCAGCAGCAAAGCTGTGCAGCCCAGCTAAGCAACATCCCTGCTGTAATTTCACTGTGAGGAAAATACAAATGCCAAAAATATGTTGGCATGTGAAGTCCCTCACTTTGATCAGAGAACCAGCAAACATTTTTGGCATTGCTTAGGTCTTCCTTAAGCTCAATTAGCGCAGAGCTGTGGCATTCTTGCATTTAGGTCAGCATCTGAACCAGAAGCAACTGTTTTCACAGTGGTTCAGCTTAGAATAGCATTGACTTTCTCTCCTGTTAGAGTGAATAAAACCATAACAGGGTATAGATGTAAGTTATTATTTTGTTTTGGGGTTGTCTTTGCTTTTCTAAAAACTAGAGTGAATTTTGAAATGAAACATTTTGAAAATTAATTCAAAAGTAATTGCCTGAATACTGTAAAACCAAGCAGATCCATTCTTTCCCTGCTTTCCAGAACCAGCTACAAAATATATCTCAGGCACCTTTAAATGCATTTTTCAATAAATCAACCATTCATATAAAAATTGCCTGTCTGTACTTTGAAGTAGAAGGTAGGGTTTTGTTTTCTTTTACTCTTATATAGGATGTGGTAGGAAAGGGTGTGACTGGTAACATTCTCTATGGGCTATAAGGATGTGGCTGGCATTGCGCAGATCCACACTTGGATCTGTCACCTTCCATCAGCGCTCTTGGCACTGAAACAATGTGGTGGCAGAGCAGAAGGGAATTGGGGAAACAAGGATGAGTCTGAGTGCTAGATTCCCAAATTATTGGTTTATAATTACTGCAGCCTCTTTGAGAAAACAATCCCAAAGGCAACACTCACACTCCTGACCGAAAATCACTCAGTCAGAAAAAAAGTATCACAAAGGAACAAGGACCATCCCTGGCAAGGTATTTGACTAAACTCCAGCTGCATGGATTCCATCCCGCATTCCTGGGTGCTGTGACAGAAAGATGCTTGTGAGGGTGAAGCCACAAGATGTCCCAGGTCACTGCCAGACCCTACAGTACAAAATTCAGCTGCTTTTCCCAGGAACTACAGCTTGGTCTCTGGATGTTCAACAAGGTCACTCCGTGTTTGTGCTTCTGACATCAAGATGGTTTGGGAGAGAATGGGAATTCAGAGCAGGAGGGGAAGCGGGACCAACTCATTTCTATTCCTCCCTCTTCACCGAGAGTCTGTCCCCCATGGTATAATTCCTCTACAGACAAAAATTAAAGTCTTTCCTCAGCACAGAAAAACCAACAGATATTTGTTTATCCAAATTTTTACTGTTCAATGCATCGGGTTTCTCCTAAAATCATGGGAGTTGAACCACCTCCCTCCAGTGATCCAACTGTTTTCTAAGAGGTTGCCTAGATCACCTGTCTGCTTTCCTGGAGTTAGTCCATCTGGACCTCTGTCTCTGGATGTTCAGTCCCTGTGCTGACTTTCCAGACAGAATCACAGAATGTTTGGGGTTGGAAGGGACCTCTGTGGGTCATCTAGTCCAAACCCCCTGCCAAAGCAGGTTCACCTACAGCAGGCTGCACAGGACCTTGTCCCGGCAGGTCTTGAATATCTCCAGAGAAGGAGACTCCACAGCCTCCCTGGGCAGGCTGTTCCAGTGCTCCGTCACCCTCAAAGTGAAGAAGTTCTTCCTCATGTTCAGGTGGAACTTCCCATGCTTCAGTTTGTGCCTGTTGCCTCTTGTCCTGATGATGACTTGCTGATGTAAATGATATATTAAAAATTTTCTTTTATGGCAAACATTTCACTACTTCCTTTCCAATGTCTTACAAACTACAGAAACTGCATCCTGGAGGCCCTCGGTCATTTATAAGAGGGATGGATGAAGCATCACTCGGCTTTTGAGATCAATAATAGCTCAGTTTTACAGATGGTCTGTAAGGAAAAACAGCTTGAAGTTTCATGCAGAGCCCACAGTGAGAAAAAAAGCCATTAGTTTTTTGAAATAATTTCCTTGCTGTTGAGCTATGAAATGTCAGTATTTATTGCAAACCTTAATTCGCTCTTTAGTCATGACATTTTTGGTACTATTATGCTACTGATTTATTTTCTTTTACAACACATGTTTTTTTTTTTACCCCCTCCCATAACATTTGTGTTTTGTTCAGAAGAATCTTAAGAAAAATGAATGGAAACAAATTATGCATGAGTGGGTTCAGATAAGAAAGATTATTTGACATCATAGCAACAGGATTACAAAGTGGCCACTGTGGACAATGACAGTGACAAAATCCCAACTAGTCCTGGAGTAGAGCAAAGTCGGTTCATTACAAGTCACAATAATATGATAAATTCTATTAAGGTATGCAAAAAAAGTCCTTTCCCATCTTTTGTTCAGCATATCATGAGTGAGATATAATCAGATGCTGGTCTCTAAACTTGGAAACTAGACGAGTGTTGCTGGTGCTTTAGGTCTACAAGAGGTATTTTAATTCCTGTTGGAGCTGGGTGGTTGGAAGTGAGCCTTGCACGCAGTCCTTTCAGTTTGAGCTCAGCATTTCCAAAGCTCTGCTGAGACACCAGGACGCTGGAATGGCACGTTCCTAAGCACCTCTCTCCCGCGGCTGCTGTTTTCCAGGTTTATGTCGCCATGCAGCACTATGGAGTGAACGGTTACTCCCTCCACGCCATGAACTCTCTGAGCGCCATGTACAACCTCCATCAGCAGGCAGCTCAGCAAGCCCAGCATGCCCCCGACTACAGGCCCTCGGTGCATGCCCTCACCCTGGCAGAGAGACTGGCTGGTAAGAACAATTCATGGCTTTTGATGTTTCCTGAGAAAGAAAAAAAAAAGCCTTTGTTGCTTGCACCAAGTGAAACTCTTTCTTGGGAGGTGGAGTGTGACATAGCCAACTGGCATGGCGTGGTCCCAAATACTGGCAGTGTGGCCAAGCTCTGCAGGTGACACATGCCCTCCAGTGCTCGCTGCCAGCAGACCGCTGCACCTTGCTGCAGACCAGCCTCCTTGCAGCCGGGGAGCCCGGGGGTGAGAAGGGATGCAGCCCCACTGTGTGGGATTGCAAAGAGAGAATTAAAAAGACACTGAAATATGTTTTAACAAGTGAACAAAAAATAGCAGAAAATTTTACTTTCTTGTTAGTAAATAACAGCAAATTGAATATGAGCACACAGTGAATTGGATTCCCCCATCAAGGGATCCAGGACTTGCATCCCCTAACAGCCATCTCCTGCCGTCCCAGGCCATAGCTTGTTCTTCCATGTTGCCCTTTCTTGCAACTGTTTTCCATTTCTTGTTCTACCAAACATTCTTTCTTTCTGGAAAACAATAGTCTTTTGGATCTTCTTTGGGTCTCACCTTGACTTATGTTTTCCTGGGGATCCTAGACCTTGGCTTGGGTGACACTTTCTTGCAGGTCCTGCTGGCTCCCTCTCTGTTGCTTTTGTATTTTTCCTTCTGTAAAAGAGCTTTTTTAGGTTCAAAAAAATAATGTGTGACTTTTTACCCAGAGTGTTTTTTACATAGCAATGCTGGTGGTGAGACAGTGGCACAAGAGCCACTATTCCAGAGCATCTGATCTGTTTTTCTGTATCCAGCTATGAGTGTAACAGCACTACATCAATACTGTCATTAGAAGGAAACACAGAGTCCAGGATAGTATTTATGATTTGGTAGGGGGAATTGTTCAAAAATAATTGATGGAGACCTGAGGATATTTGGTATGGCAAGGCAAATATATCTGCTCTACATTTCAGTGTACCATAAAACACCCAGATCTGGCTGAGATCATCAAAAGCTACTGCAATGCAAATGCTCAACAGCTGCAGCATCACCATTTTGGCCAGGGCTTGGATGCAGTGTGGTAGAGCAGACCTGACAACCAGTATGCTGAAGCTAAAGCAAAAGTTTGCTGTAGGTCGGATTCTAGAGACCTTCCCAGAACAGACCTGTCTTCCCCGACTGACTGAAAATTACATATCTGCTTTAAGACAGCCTTCTAGCTGTCTGATAGTAAAGGAAAATAGATGTGGAGTGACTCCTTCCAGCCTAGAATAGGTGGAAAAAATAACCTACTCAGACAACTTCAGTGGGGTAAAATTCAGAGACGTGGGCTTAAGTCAAAATAAGGATGCGGAAGTTTCAGGATGGTCCTCCTAGGTGGGTAGTTCACGAAGGCATAGTGGCAAAGGTCTTGAACCCTTTGGGTCAGTGAGCCACAGGTGATTCTCAAATCTTCATGCCATCAGTGTTTCCTTATCCGGCTGCTAGTAGTGATCTCCTTAACACGGTTCCTCAGACCACTCACTGTGGCCTGGGCTATCTCTTGGGGGGCTGTAGGACAGAGCTGGGAGTAGCTGTCCTCACCAAAGTGGGATCAAGGAGGCCTAGACTTTAACCCTGGCTCTACAGCTGGGCTGCAGAGTGATGACAGATGGGCACTTTCCTTGTCCTGGTCGTCCATCCACTCCTTCCCTCATCCTTTCAGGCTGTAGGTCATCAGAGGGGAGCAGATGGTCCTGAACTCTTCAATGTTCCTTGACAATATTGGGTTTCAAGGTGCTCCTTTCCTAGATGCAAGGGTGTCTTGAAAGATTTTTGTGATAGCTTACATTTACATGTATCATTTACAGTAGAGCATGGAGGACTTTATGTCTTTGACCCTAACTAGAGTAAAAGCAGAGGGAGATAAAAAAATAGAATAAAAAAATCTATTCTCATATTCTTAACCTGGAGCTTCAATTGCTTTTCTGACCTCTTATCTTTAAAATTAATAACCCACCTGGATGACTTTCCAAATTAAATCCCACAGTCCCCTTCTCTTCTTATCACTGGCGGGGTAGGCATTACCTAGCTATGAGCTGGTTCCTTTGCACTTGCTTCACATTCTGTTACTTCTGAATATCTTTCAGTGCAGGGTTATAGATCTCATTTGCCTTCCAGGGACAGTCAGAATAAAGCAGCACAAAAGCAAATGACCTTAAGTCAGAAAACAGAGGTTTCTGGTTGTAACTGCAAAGCCTCACCAGCAATTTATATTCTCCTTCTTGCACAAAGCCTGAAAACATAGTTAAAACATTAAAATAATTGCTGGTTGGCTCTTGTTGGAGTGGCGAAAAGTAATGCATGAGCTGCCACCTCGGGGGAGCTCGTAGGTCTAACCTCTACTCTAGAAATTCAGGAATATTCCAGCCTGCGGGTAGGGTGTTTAACCAGTGTCCTTTCTCCCAGTTCTTTGTACTTGAAACACAAATGCTTAGTTTCGTAAAACATTTTGGGGTATCTTGTCCTGGAACATCTCTTTTCCTTGCCTGGCTGTGTTGTGAGCTGTGTCTGAATGCTTCAAGGACGATTTCTTTGCCTCCAAAGAGGCAGCTACTACCAATGTTTTAACTAGCCAAAGAGCTCTGATACCTCGAATACAAAAGTCTCTTGCATGCAGCCTACACTATATTGTATTTGGCCAAAGACCTTTAGCCAGAGCATGTCTTTTCCAGGTTGCCAAAACCACACAGCTTTGGCAATTGCCCAGAAAAGCGCTGCAAATGCTGACTTAGAATGAAACAGCTGGAAGTTTGGAAGAGGAATGTTTGAGTGGTGCAAAGCTGATTTGCTATGCTCGTTAGCTGACACATTTGGAACCCAGCTATGTGGTTCTGGGGCCTGAGAGGAGTTTTTGTTTTGTTGTTTACATTCGTGCCATGATGCTCATGACAAAAGCACAAATAAACAGCAGCAAGTGCCTTCGTCTGGCTCCGTGCACTAATAATCCTACTTTTCTTCCTGTCAGGTTGTTTTCTAGTGTGTTTATTCCTCCCTTCTCCAGAAGGTCACATTCTTAACTGAATTAAACATGATACCAGACACTGCTCTTTTTGCATTTCCTCTTTGACAGCAAACCTCTCCCCAGACTATTTCATTCCAACACTATAGCACAGCATGTCCCAACATGCATAATAAAGGGTGGTTTGGATTTTTTTCATTTTTAAGTAACTTATTTTCATTGATTTAACATCTTTCTACTCCCACTAGTTGTTGTGCAAGAATGACGACTCTGGTAAAAGAATAAGCCTTTTACTGTGAGCCTCAGATTTTCCCCAGTCCGAATTTCTTCTCTGCCATCAATTTTGCAAGCACAGTTTGCAAAGTCAGACCTTCTGAGCAGTTCGTCTACTGAGCAGAGCTCAGCACATGAGCTCTGGGCTTGCAATCAGTGGGGCTGGGCTTGGTTCCTGGCTGGTGTTTCCACCCCAGATGCTGGAGAGTGTCCGTGCTCAGTAAAGCACGTGCTTTCAAGCTAAACACATATAAGCACACGAGCTTAAGTGCTTTCCTGAACTGGAGCCCAGAACAGCTCTCCAACATCATGCCTTGAAGACTACAGTGAGCTACACACAAGACACTGAAGAAGAGCCAGCTCAGCCCGGTTTCTGGGAAGATGCATGTCTTCTCATGCAGCTGCAGCCAACAAAATGAGCTGGAGGTATCTGCGTTCAAGCTGCAAGGACTCTTCCCAACGATCAGCGCAGCGCATCATGGCAGCACCGAAGCCTACTGAAGCTGTGCCCTTGGCTTCAAGGAGAACATGACACAGAACATTGAGCCCCTCTCCTTATTTCAAAAGCAAATCTCCTTGCCTTGTTTTTAATTTTTTCTTAATGAAAGAGGCTTATGGCGTGGTAGGGTCTGGGCATCTGCATGTCCTGCCTCACTAATGTTGGAGCACTTTGGCTTATTTCAACCACATTTAGCTTTGGAGTCTCAACAGTTCCCACAACTGTCATAGAAAGAGGTTCCCTCTTCAGCACAGGCTTTCTAGTCAGAGGTTTCATCTCCTCAGACACCTCAATTAACCACCAAAACACATGTATGCATTTTGTTAGATGTAGAGCCATGAAAACTTCGTTTTGTGTATTCGTATGGTGCTAGCAAGTGCTTTATTCAACTGTCAGCATACAAATTCCAATAATTAAATTGGCCACTTTTCTTGTCTTCCAACGGCTGTACATTTCAAGATATCATTTTGGAGGCACGTTATGGATCCCAGCACCGCAAACAAAGGCGAAGTCGCACAGCCTTCACCGCCCAACAACTGGAGGCACTGGAGAAGACCTTCCAGAAGACTCACTATCCAGACGTGGTGATGAGAGAGCGGCTGGCTATGTGCACAAACCTACCTGAAGCCAGAGTCCAGGTACTGGTATTTAGTGGGTTTGTGAGTGGGGATGTTTAAAAGAATATTGCAGGGTTCCCAGAGGGTTGACAGCTCCCTTGACCTTTCAAAATTCTTCCAGTGTAACCAAATTTTTGGGCCACTAAAGTTGTCAAAGACGGCAGGGTGGGGTGCAGGAATAAAATAATCTGAAGTCACACATCTGCTAAAGAAATTGTTAATCCACAAGCACATTTTTTAGATTTAGGATTGTCTGAAGTGTACACTGTTTTTCATTTGTTCGCATTTCTTTGGGGGAAATTTTAGAAACATCACCAGAAGTCTACTTATTTATTTATTTGCAAGGCTTTTCTGGATTTCTCAGATGAGCAAAACCCCAACTAATTCCAGCTGCTCTTTTCCACCAGTGTCAATATTTGTAACATCTCAGGCCAAGGTTTGATTTTGTGGTTTTTGTTTTTTTAATTTCTACTAGTGCAACATGTTTCATCACCTGCTGGTGGGGAGGTTCTTGCATTGCTGAACTTTACAAGGCTAAATAGCAAGTTCTTCAGTGTGAAGTGGATAAGTAGTAGGAAAAAATTGTTCTTTTATATAAATTTCAGGCTATTTTATCTTCAGAATTTTTGTTTCCTCATCTAACTAAACAACACTAACAAGATTTGCAGATATATTTCTTCCAATCTATGTCTACAGACTTAGGTTAAAAAAATATGGATTCTCTCCTCTTTCCCTAAATTCAGTTCCCAGATAACAGCCTATGCCTATAACAATTTATTTTGAATGGTGACGCCATAGTTTTGATACACTTATAGCTGAATGGCCTTAGAAACTCAGAGTACTCTACTGTAAGCCAATGTAATCTCATCAGACTCAGCTGTAAGACATTCTGGTTGGATGCAACGGCCTGACAAATGTAGGAAAAACCCCACAAAACAAAACAAACAAAACCCACCAGTGGAGTGGCTTAAAGAATCAACATAAAAGCTTGAAATTCTTTAAAATACATTTGTTGTGCAATTTGTAGAAGCACTGATAACAGGTAGCGCTCTAAGATCCAATAAAATGGAATGACATTTGGGCACAGTGGGCTTGCAGCACCTCATTACTTGGAGTTCCCCTGAAGCTCCCAGGCTGAATGATGCTGAATTTGGCACTAAGCAGGATTCTAACCATTTTTCCTCCTTGCTGTTTGTGGCATTGAAGGTTTGGTTCAAAAACCGGAGAGCCAAATTTCGGAAGAAGCAGCGTAGCCTGCAGAAGGAGCAGCTGCAGAAGCAGAAGGACTGTGAAGGGAGCCACAGTGAGGGAAAGACTGAGCCGCCCCTGCTGGAGACCCAGGCCACAACCCCAGACACTGAGAAGGTCCAGAGCCTCCCAAGCGAGGTAGGCGCAGACCTCAACCTAACCCTGTCGGAGCAGTCAGCCAGCGAGTCAGCGCCTGAAGACCAAACCGACAGAGAGGAAGAGTTTAAGAGCACCTTGGATGAGGCTAAAGTGGACAAGACCCCTGGTGTGGACAGCAAGGCTTTGAACTGCAAGAGAGCGAGCCCAAAAGCAGGTAAGGGGCAGTATCTTGATGGGGGTTGGTGCCAGGACCTGACATTTCCCAGGGGTATGCTGATGGTTGGGTAGAGTCCCTTATTCCCTATAGCGTGGGTGCTTGCAGGTAGGCTGCCCAGACTCACCTTCTTGTCCCCAGCACTAAACAGGACCCACAAAAGGCATGATGTCTATAGTAGCAGGAGCACAGAAAGAGCAAAAACCTTCTGCTCAGGTTAGAGCTAGGGGAGAACAGTGCCCAGCGGCAGCAGGAAAGCCATAGCACAGAGGCCAGCCCCATTTCTATGCTATAAGATGCGAAGTGTGGAACAGGCACAGGTTTAGCTCTCCTGAGCTAACACAACCCCTCTCATTTGCCCTCCTGATGCAAGACAGAAGCCCATGTTGCCATCCAAACCCTGCTGGGGTGCCGATCAGCACCTGCATCCAACCTGTACAAATAACCCCCATCCCTTCTGTCTCCTGCTACAGAGTCCCCTATCAGTGCGACTGTGACGCCTTCATCCAGCAGTGGCCTGGCTCAGACTCACTCCTACTCCTCCTCGCCCCTGAGCCTCTTCCGCCTGCAGGAGCAATTCCGTCAGCACATGGCAGCCACCAACAACTTGGTCCATTACTCCTCCTTCGAAATGGGGACACCATCTGCCATGCCCTACTTGGGCATGAACGTCAACATGGCACCACTGAGCTCTCTGCACTGTCAGTCGTACTACCAGTCACTCTCCCATGCTCAGCAGGTCTGGTCCTCACCCATCTTGCAGGCCTCCAGCTCACTTCCAAGCCTGAACAGTAAAACGACGAGTATTGAGAACCTAAGGCTCCGGGCAAAGCAGCACGCGGCGTCCCTTGGGCTTGACACCCTGCCTAACTGACTGCCAGATGAGCTACTGTTGCCCACCAGAAGATGCACCAGAGGTTGGCACTAGCCATGTCACTCCTTAAAACCCCACCCACCCATATCTCTTCCTGGAGTAAGGTGCTCCCTTTCAGGGAAAACTTTGCATTTATTAACGTCTTTTTAGCACCATGATTGCGTCAGACATTGCTACTGGCCTGGTCTTCACTAAATATTTAAGGAGGAAGGGGGAGAGGATGTATGTTTAGAAAGATGAACTGTCCTCTGGACTGCCATGAGTTAAGCCTGTAACGTTCAGGAGAAGCCCCCTTTCCTCATCCCTGCGCTAATGTGCCGACTGTGTTCTATACACCTTTTTTTGTTGTTGTTGCGTTCTTTGGGAAAAGAAAGAGTCCTGCTTTGTCTTGTATATAGTTTATAATGTTGACAGCACCCATCACCTGTGTGTTACTGTCAGTGTTACAGAACTGTGACCTCTTTTGCTTTTATTCCCCCTTCCTTCTCAATTTTGGTAGCTAGTATCAAAGTTACAAACCAGCCATCCTCCCGACCTCAGCTCATAGCTAGTTGCTCTTCTTGGGTCAGCATCCTAAAGGTGTTTATGATGAAGAGAAAAGATTGTGCACTTCACTGCTCTACTTCTTCCTTCTCTGCTAAAGCTAATTTTAGAACAGCCGGGAAATGGTATGAAGGTGAATTTCCTGTTTAAGCACTTCCTAGAAGGCAAGCATTTTTTGTTTACTTTTTAATAGCACTTGTTCAAAGAGAGGGGACAAAATATTGGCCAAATGCTGCTAGCTGGGGAGAAAAAAAAAGCCAAATTCATAGGATTATTTTTGATCTAGATTGCTTCCTCTTTGATCTTCAGTGAAGTGTAAACTCCTTTATTTACAAATTATGGGGTTTTCTTTCTGGAGAGCATTTTGGTTCAACTTTGACAATAGAGAATAATAAAAACTGTGTATGAACTCCTGGTGTGTTCATACACCATGAATTATATGTTTCTTTTTGACAAAAACTTGATTAATCCAAGCTGTGTTCAGAAAAACTCTCTGATCACCAAATTCTGACCTCAAGCCCTGCAGCTTCAGAAACTGGTTAGCAAGTGAAAATGTAACAAGTGAAAAATTCTGCAATGCTTGAGGCAAAGCAGGTGATAAGCAAGGGCTTTATATTGTCTTTATATTCTCTGGAGCTGAGGACGAGTAGATAAACTTGCCAAAAATACAGGGTTTGCAAGTAACCAAAATTCACCAGCTTCAAAATAATTTCAGTGAACAGTTTCAGCCTCGTTTCATTGGAATGACCCATCATTCGACCTGGGGTGGTTTTCCTCATTCAGAAGCAACGTTTCCGCCAATTCAGATCATGGGGGTTTCTTTGCCAAACCAAACAAATCCTTTGAACCCACTGCTGTTATCCTGAGCATTAGGGAGGGCTGATATCCAGATCTAATCTCTAACACTACCTAGGACCAAAAAGTCCACACTGACTCCGTGGCAGGTGCTGGATTTGAATCCCAAGGATGTCAGCCAGGTCTGCCACTAACACACTGGGCAGAGCTGTGCTAATTCACTGCAGATGATCAGCTGGTCCATATATGATTTAAGCATGAAGTGTAGATCCGTAGCTTATGGCCCCTCTCACTCCCACCTTGCTTCACACCAGGGCAGAAGCCAGAGCCATCACCTCTTAAAACATAGGGGGAAAGAGTGTTTTCAACTCCACTAATGCTTCTTGAAAAAGCACCTAACTCCTGCAAATAGAGCCATAAGAATACCCACATTTGGTGGGAAACAATGTTTTATCCCTCATAAATACGTAGCAAGAGCAGATCTCTGGAAAGGGCAGTTCAATGACTGCACCAGCTTCCAAGGAAAATGGAGTGTCTTCCATAAATATTTCTGTTGTGCCAAACACTTCAGTCTTGGGGTTTTCTCTCCTGCTTTAGTTTTCCTGACTTTGTCAAATCAGCTCCCAGGACCAGCAGAATTCTCCACTTTTTTGAAACCAAATATATTCATAGGAAGTAGATTTTTGGCTGCTGCTTTCAAAGGAGCCTGATTAAATTAAAACCACCAAAGTGCATTTACCATCTCCAGAAAGATCCTTTGAAAGTCCCAGCTTTCATTTTTTGTAGCCTGTCACCCAAACCAGGGACACCAAAACAGAACTTTAATTTTTCTCCTCTCATCTCCTCAAAAAGCGATATTCTCCTTCATTTTTTCTGCCTCCTTCTAACCTCAGCACATTTGTAGGTTATGCAGCTGCTTTGCCAGAGCAGAGCAACTACAGATTTAATTAATGCCCCTTCTAATGTTGTTCTCTGATGCCAGTCTAGACTGAGCTGATGAAGCAAACAAGGGTGCTATCTGGCAGTGAGAGAAGATCTATGCTTCAGCTCTTCTTTAAGTAATAAAAGATGCCCATGAAACTGCAATTCAGTGGGTGTTTCAGGCAGATAATAGAGGGTCACAGTCAATCGTGCCATCCCAGGTAAGACGGGCATCTCTCCACTGCCCAGGTACCACGGGGCTGGAGAGGGTGACAGCAGCTCAGATCAGGGCAGATACAGCCTTACCATGGGTCACGATGGATACCACAGCACCCGCCACAGAAAGGTCAAACCCCATGGATTTATGCCCTGCTTCAGGGAGGGACAGGGAGTGCAGCAGATAAGCTCGCCTGATCCAGCACTAGATTTACTGTGATCCTCCGGAGGGAGAAGAGATCTTCCCCACCAAGCCACGGAGGGGAAGTCTTCCCTGTGCCTCAGTGCAGAAATTCCTTTTAACATTCACTGTCTTCACACATCTCAGCTGATCCTAGTGCCTGACCCCCTTCGTCCTCCGTGGTGTTGCTGACATCCTCACAGCTGGCTTGGAGCAGCTGCTGGGAACTTCCCGGATGGAGCATCTAGCATGCCATTAAAACCACAGACATCAGGATGAGGCCAGCACAGCCCAGAAAGCAAACTGGGAGAGGAGACATCCAGATCTCCACCACTCCCTAGGGGTGTTTGTTCCGTGTCATCCTCATCCACCTCTGCGTGGTGCAGCAGGTGACAGAAGTGCAGCTGGTTCTGGACCAGGGCATGAGAACGTTTCTTATGAGGAGATTAGTTCTCCCATTCTGAATCAGGATAAAACATCTACAGTTTCAAAAGAAACAGAAGAAAAAATATTTTGCTTTAAATACATATGAGCCCCTGAAGTTTTTTATGCTACTTTTGGGTTATGGTCAAAATCAAGAATCCACAACAGGAGTAAGCTGACGCGTAAAGCCAAAATTTATTTGGAACTGAAAAAAAGCAAGAATATAAGCTCCCAGTTTGCAAAACTTTAATAATGAATTATCTGTCAAAACTGACTTTTTCCTGCAAATTGTTTTAATGCCTCTGAGCTTTTGGACTTGCTCTGACAAAAAAAGAAAAGAATCAAAAAAACACAGGGAGAAACTCCCCATCCAATTCAAGCCTGTGTATGTAGTGGGAAGACCGAAGGGAGCAATTCTGTATCATTCTTCTTTGAACTTTACAAATCTGAATTTTTTTTCAGGTGGAAAGAACTCCTGAAAATCCCCCCTGATTTGTGATAGAGAAGGGGAGGTCTGCTTGTTCCCTTTCCTTCCACCAGCCCCAGCTATTTAGGAAAATGAGGTTGTTGATGGAGTCTTAGAAACAAAATGGAATGAGGTTTCCCTCCTCTTACTGTCCAGACAGAGATCTGGTCCATTTTAACAAATGTTACAGTTGGATATAACACTGTTTCTTCCACCACAGGCATAAAATGCCTGGAGTGTAACCCAGAGATCCTACCCCATCAGACAGAAGAACTATTATGGGGAAAAAATGCACTATCAATCTTCTCTGGATGCTGTGCCAGCCTGGTGCCAGGGCAGGGCATCGCTGGCACAGCTTCAGCCGCAGGGAGATAAATGTAAAAGGAGAAGTAGCATTTTGAGTTTCATAATGCAGATGATCAAGCTGATTTTTAGTACATGAAAGGGATGCCAGATAAATGCACAGAATGGCATGGAGGCTGGGAAAAGGATACACCCAGTCCTTTAAAAACAGTGCTGGAGAGACTGGGGAAAAAAATCTCTCTAATTCCTATTCTGAAACAGGTTAAGTATTTGGAGATTTCCTCTGCCAGTCTTTTCCCCTTCCTGTGGCTTTCCTTACGTTGCCTGTCCTTGGTGAACCAGCTATGGCTCCAAACCCTACTTACTGAATTTTCAAAGGTTTTATCTACAGTCCTTGTAGGATCAGGGTCCAGCAGACACAATACTCAGGGTAAGAGTCTGCCATTAAAATTCTTCTACTCTGCAAGAGAAGTCTGATAGGTATTGATAAAATAAAGGAGGTATTTAAACAGTGCATGAGAAATACTAAATAGTACCAGCGAGAAAAGATCCAGCAATGATGCTGAGAGGCACAAAGGGAATCTCTTTTCCCCTTCTTTTCTTCTTTCTTCATTTTTGGCTAGCAAGTGGAAATATCCTTGATGGTGACTATGGGAATAAAGAGAGAGAGAGAGAAGTCTTGCTTGTATTTCCCCCACCAAAAATCATCATTTGCTGTGTAGGAAACACAAATCCACTCCCAAACATGAAAATAACCAGCAACAAGCAGATTCCCCCACACCTCATTTCACATTTAGGTATTTCACCATGTAAAGAATTTTAACCAGCTCTGGGTTTCTGTTGCCATCACAGTCAGTCGAAGAGATGCTCATCTTTGCTGAAGAAACACAAAAGTGGGTGGACGCAGAGGAGGGAACTGGAGCTATTTCTGCCCCAGTGTGCCACGTGTGGTTCTTCCATTGACACAACAATTTTGAGCAATTTCAGGACGCTTTCGAAGAGTTCATACGTAAAAGATTAAATAAACCTCTGTAGAAAGGAAATGCAAATTCAAATCCAATGTATTCTACTAGTTTAATTACAGTAGCTATGAACCATAACTCAATTAACCTTGAAAAAAGTCAATTACAGAACTTTCCTGCTGTTTTTTGCAAGCTGTGTTGATTTTTCTTTTCCTCCCTCCTTACCCCTCCATGTGCCCCTTGCTGATTTTTTATGATCAGTTCTAGAGCAGCACAATGCGTCTCCTGTGTTCTCTATTGAGTGAAAAAAAGCTATTTCTCAGAGTAGGTCTGCTCTCAGTCCAAATCCATAGCAGAGGGATAAGAAAAGGTTGGCACAATAAACAAAACAACAACCCAAACAAATGAATTTCCAGCAAAGCAAGATCAAACAAACAAACAGAAATCCTCTGCTCTGATGCATGTCTGCGACTTTCCCACCACGTCACAAAACAGCCTGGTAATGATTAACGTCCTCTGTTTTTCACGGCCTTCGCAGGCGCGCTGCTTCATTCCCAGCTGCACAGACAGCACCGCCCGTGTTGTTCCTCCTTTCTTGGTCTGCCTGGGGAAGACATGCAAAAGCTGAGATGCTAATGTCACCTTTTCTGTCTATGGGTGCCTCTCATTAATGAAAGCTGTCATTAGTGCCAACACTTAGAAAGTAAGACCTAGCCAACTGCTCTGAACCGCTGTGATGCCGTAGTGGAATAATTGCACTGGTTTCAGCGGAGCAATGCCTCAGCTAAGGACAAAATTTAGCCCTGGAATTAATCTGTAAAGAATACAAGATTTGTCACATACTAATAATAACATACAATTTTTTTTTTTAATAGTCTGGGCCCCAAGCTAAAAGCCCTTGGCAAAAGCTGTCTGAGAAAGGCACACACTAAACCCACAGCAAGTCAAACAGTGCATCTGGTGCCCTGCAAATGGCCAAACCCTTTTCTAACTGCTCTGAGCAGGGCCAGCTCTTACTGGAGAAGTTTAGACGTGTATGTGCAATGGAAAATAAGTTTTTGGTTTATTTTCTCATGCCAGGAGGCAATCAGCTTATTTTTTTTTTCCCAGTTTCTGACCCAAGGCGTACAGTTAGCTCCAAAGTGTAACCGTGTTTGTGTGTCAAACCTATCTTGCAAAGGAACAAAGGCTTTTAAAGGAGAACAAAAAGGAAATCAAAGTAATCTACTGTACAGATCGCTGTAAAATTGAGCTGTAGTGTAAGATCTTGTGCTTTAGAATTCACTATCGAGGAACTCAAATGTGTACCATATTTATTTATTCTGGTAGGTAAAAGAAGGAAAAAAAAAAGAGTTTATATTCATTTCTGAAAAGCTGCAGCATGATGCTATGTACCAATTGTGCCAGTCCTGCTTCCTGTAAAATTATTGCCTGTTTTCATACTCCACTAATAAAGAAGGAAAAAAAAAATTAAGAAAATTTGTTTTGTGACTCTTTCATTAACAGCTACCCAAGCCAATCAGCAGGGGTGTCAATGCAAGCAGGCTGACCTGTTTTGCACCTGAGTTGTGTCACTGGTGGGCTACAAGGCATCTCCTAGTGCAGAAAACCTGGACACGGGGCATGGGTCAGGTAATGATGCCCAGATCGTGGTCCCTTGCCTGGCCCCATGGCACCACCACGTCCCTGCAGCAAGTGCTGGTGCCAGTCAGCCAGGGGAGGCTGGGACCGCATGGAAAGGTCTGCATGGGAAGGTGCAGAACATTAGCTTCTTGCTGTTGGGGTCACAGTCTCCAACTGGGCTGGCAGCTGAAAAGCCCCCTTTGGCTGCAAGACACTGAAACAATTGCTGCAGCGCTTTGTGCAAGGCAAGCACGAGGGGTCTGCTTTCTCATCATCCTCCAGCACAAGCCAGGAGACAATTTCGTGTCTGACGAGGTGATGATGGGAAAGACCTGAGCAGAGAGCTTGGCTTTAAAGACAGCAGTGCAGGATAAATTTGACCATTCTCAAATGATTAGGGGTTTCATGCAATTTTGGAGACTTTTCTGTTCTTTTGATGGAAGACCTGTCCCCTTGTCTAGATCTAGCCATGGTGGGCTGTGCTCAAGAAGATAGCAGAGAAGCTTTTACAAAGCTTGCTTCTTTATCGTGCTGTTCCCTCAGGGTTAATTTCAGCATCACCTAGACTGCAAAACTTCTGTTTGGGCAAGAAGTTATCCATGTCAAGGGCTTTCCATCTTGGCTGCAGGCCTAATTTGATACCAGATGAAGCTGAAGAAAAAAAAATCTGAATTTATTGAGATTTTCCTGAAGTCATCTGATAATGAAGCTCTTGAAAAAGCATCAAATTATTCAGTTTCCAAATGTCATCCCCCACCAATACGACTTCCTAGTTTCTTTTCCCAACTGTTGAAACATTGTAGAGGAAAAAACATAGTAGGGAAAAAGTCATTGGGAAGTAAAAGCAAATGCACTTGTAATAAAAATTGATAACTTTTCTGACATTTTCAAGAAAAGTGACTTTCTCTTAAACCAGGCAGAGAGCCAGGAAGGGTGGAAATATGGGCAGAACCTGGGAACACCCCTACCTGCAATATTTTTTGTTCTAATTTGTTTGACCCAGTTCCATCAGTGCCTTCGAGAACCATCTGCTCACATGCACCCAAAATATCAGCCAGCCACAATTGTCCTAGACTGCAACCATTACTCTTTTTTTCCACAAGAAGAGGAATATTAATCACTAGATCGCCTTATCCTCTGCAGTTACAGGTTTGCTTTGAATATTAAAAACCCTGCGGGTAAGGAGAGTCTGTGACCTTCAGGGCTACCAAAAAGCTCAGTCAATTCCTGCCTCCACCAAGAGGCAAGTGAACGGATGAGCTACGATCACGTCCTCGCACGTGGTTATCTGCAATTAAGAAGACCTGATTTTTCCCCACACGCAAGGCTGATGAGGTGAAGTCAGCCACCTGCTAAAACCAGAACCCAAACTCACAGCAAGTTCAAGGTGATGTTTTGGCCTTAAAAACCATGCCCTAAAGTTATCGCGAGGTTTGTTCCAGAAAAATACAATGTGAGGGGAAAAATAAGATTTGAAAGAGCTCCAGAGCTCAGTATTAACTGCACATGTGGCATTTTGATCCATTTCCATAAAGCATAACATAATATTTGCTAAAGAAGGAGGAGGAGGAAGGGGGAAAAAAAAGACCACAGCTAATATTCTCCTTCGGATCCCCCATTTGCTGATTACTCTGCAAGCTGTGTAATTGGGTGTCTCAAGCAATATGATGAAATGTGCCACAAACATCAAAAAATGGTGCTATATTAAATCTGCTTTTCATAATCTCTTCCCATTTCCAGACCTGAGACATTTTATTCAATTTTTCCTGACTAAGTTGATATGTAAAGCCATATAAACATATCAATGCAAATAAATACATATATATTTTTCAAACTCTCATCGAAATGCACTCATTACAAATATTTGCATCAAGGCTCTCTCACATCTCTGTTAGCCAAAGAAACTAATTTTTATTACAGTTGCATTATTTTTAAGGATAGTTTATGGAGCTACAGGCTACTTCTTTGTATTTCATTATCAAGCCCAACTCTATCTATCATATTTCAGCTGTATCTTACCTTATTAGAAAATCATTTCCCTCTTTGCATTAAGGGCAAAAATCTATGCAAAGTCACCATAATGTTATTCAAGTCCCGGAATAGCAGCGAAGATCCTGTTACACACTGGGGCTGGCTCTATTTTCAGGAGCTGCAAGTCCAGGAGGGACCATGCTGGTCTTTTATTTTAACCTGCTGCAAGGCACATGTCAGAGAAACCTACCTCGCCTTTGACAAAGCAAATATTAATAATGCCTAAGTGGCTCAAATACCTGCAACTTCTGTCTGTATCTCACTTAAGGTTTTTGCTTACTTTTTATTTGGTGTGTTCAGGATTTGTAGCCCCTTTTTGGACAACAGCTGGCTTTTTGCTCAGCCCTGGGAAATTCTTCATCTCCATTCCTCTGGCCTCTCCCACCACCAGGTGCGGTCAGCCCAGCATGCCCAGGCAAGCGTGACTCCCCGGTGGGACGAAGCCCAGCATCTCCGCCATCAGACTGCAGCCGATCCTTTGCCCTTAGCAGTTGACAGAGGAAAATATTTTCATTCCTGTAGTGGCAGGATAGTGTCCAAGTGCAGAAGTGGTAGGACTGCGTCTCACCTACACTAGGCTTACCAGATTAGACCCAGAGCCTGGAAGGGGTTTAGCTGTCTGCCTTCCACAGAAATCAATGGCGTCAATGAAATCATTTTCTCCAAGCCCTGATTCACCAAGGACTCATCCAGCTGGTTTAGCCAAGACCTGTGATTAGTCCCAGCCTCACATCCATGTCGCCAGGCTGGGAGTAGGGTGTCCGTATTGCACCCGTGCAGCCCTAATACTGCTTCTTTTTCACAAACCTGTGCCCCGGGTTGTCTTCCTGCTGGGAGCAGGGCAGCACTGGGGCTGGGACAAGCCAAGTCCGTTTCTCAACTTTGTTTTTCCTGGAAGCCATCAGACCGGAGGCCGTGCTTGCAGACCTTCAAGATTGCAGCAGCATCCATTCTGCTAGATTTTGCAAATCACCTTCCTGACAAGTCCTGAGCAGAGAATGCAGGGACCTAAAGCAAAGTTAATTCACTTGCAGAGAGAGGAAAAAGGCATACCCAGTCCACCAGCAAGGTATGGATTTCCTTCAGCTTGGCTTTCTTTCAAACACTTTCTCTCTGCGTTAGTAAAGCGAAATATCAGAGCGTCGGATAGCACCGTATCCACAAGAAAACTCATGAGCGTACTGATAAACAGGGGTGTGAGGTTATCTCAATAACCATAGCAAAAGGTCCATTAAAAGCTGACTTTGGTAGGATTTTTGATCTGCTTGGAGATCAAAATTCCTCCTCATGTTTTTTATAGGAATCTTAGTGGAAAAACATATCGTATAATGACTGGTCTACTCTAGGACACGACTGAGAAATCTGGGTAGGTTTATAACAGCCACTATAAAAATGACATAAGCTGAGATAAAGTGCTCCCTGTTGGTGACACCGCCTGCACAGCACTGGTTTCTACTTCATCACACGTTGTGACTGTCCAGCTCCCAGCACAGTTCACTCGCAGTTTGCAAAGCCTCTGAACTGTGAGGTTGTTCCTCTTGCGCTGGGGAGAACCGAGGTGCTGAAGGAACAAACCCAAGCTCACTCCGTCACCTGCAAAGCAAACTAAGGAGGTTCCATTTTACAGAGTGCATCACTACCTGGGGGAGATTCTTTCTGCAGGACATTGGGAGGCTGAAAGTTACATAGTATTGGACACGGGGATGGGATCTGACTCCAGCAATTCTGTATGAAAAGATGCCCTTGGGGTGGCCCATGGGGTCACACCACCACCAGAAGCTCAGGTGAGGCACCTGCTTTTCCCAGACTGACCTTGGAGGTACCATTTTTGAACAGCAAACTCTAAGCCACCCCTTACCACAAAGGCAGCTGCAAGCACAGTTTAATCCCAAGTGCAATACTTCTGCTAGTTTCCCCATTATTTCTTTTTTATGGAGTCATTTAATAGGTCATGAGCACCACAAAGGCTCTATGAGTTGAGCCAAGTGGCCCATCTCAGCAGTTTGGTGGCCGTGGCCAAGGTGGCGGTCAGGGACAGGTGACCATTTCTCCAAGCACTCCATGAAGAGAAGAAAAGAGAAAAAAGTAGTTCTGAAGTTGGCCTAAAATCTCCATGCAGGTCTCCGCAGCTGCCCCGGGAAACACATGGGAAAAAGAGAAATCCACTGTGTTACCCTGGAAAAAGCTTTGCTGATGGATTTCATGTGTACAGTCCATTGTTCTTCAGTTAAAAAATGTACTTTCCTGTAACAAGATAAATCACTTGCCTGGTGGAAGTGTCTCGGCTCCCTTCAACTTGTGGTTGTTGAAGGCAAAAAAGCTACTCAAAAGTTATGTGTCAGCTTCAGTTTTCCTTCATGTCACCAAAAAAACATCTTGCCTGACACCTCCTGTAGTCCAGCCTCCTCCCTTCCCCTAGTAAAACTGGGAACCATCTAGTAAAAACTTCATGTGATTGCCCTGTGGAAACCACTGAAGATGAAACTTTTCCCCCAAGGGATTATCTGCTGTAGATGGACCTGTGTGTGGAAGTAAGGTCATATTTATTGCTGTGTCAAGAGAAGAGAGAAGCATCACAGGTTCCTGAAGACCAGTCCCGCTCAACCCCAGCCCTCTGCCCCCAGCTAAGCCATCCAACATATTTGCCTCATCTCCCTGTAACAGGCACCTTAAAGGAAAAAAAAGGCCTTCTGATCCACTCTGAAACATGAGATATCTCTCAAACCCTCAGTAACATCTTAATTTCCTCTCTTCACTCTCCGTGCTGGAGACGATTACTGAGGCAGGAATGTTTCTGAAGTAACACAAAAAAAATTACATTAGTGGGGAACAATGGAGGGGAGACCTGATGGAGCAGAAGAAGTGAATTAGTTTTGCCTTCGGAGACACCCACAGAGAAAAGAAAGGTGTCTGAGTTGCCTCAAAGTAATTCCTCTTTGCACGGAGCTCCTCTAACCAGCTTAAACAAAGAGAGATGAGAGATGTGCTTTTGATTTCAGTCCCTTTTCCCCAATTTTGTTTATTTGCTTTACTTCCACCTGCATTTTTAAGTCTCTCCACCTCCCAGGATGTTCGCAGGGCCATGTTACCTGCAGGAATGTGTCACGTCTCCATCAGGTCTCAGCACAAGAGTCGGAGCTGGGAGGGGGCTTCCCATCTGCCCACGTTCCTGCAGCTTTCAGCAAGGATGAGAGTGAAGAGGGGAAAGAAAAGACAAGCATCAAGTGAGATGGAGCTGTTGTATTTTCAGAATGGAAGTTTAAGGACAAATTAACCTGGGGTACCCAAAAGCAGCACAGGGGGCTGCAGGAGCAAGCAAGGGGAAATGGGAAAGCAGGGCAACAAGAAGAGCTTTTCACACAGGGAATCTGGAAGGGCTGAAATCCCCAACAGCTAGAGTTTTATCTAAATACTTTCTAGGTACAAACAGATTATCACATATTTTTCCCCATTTCACTTCATTTTTAACTGAAAAAATAAATAATTCTGATTAGCTCTAAGCAGAACCTAGTTAGTGAACCAATATTTTTTTTCTTTTCATTTCTCAGCAGTACCTGAAAAAATCACTGCGCTCCTGCAAAAAGAAACAAAACCTGCTTTTCATTCACCTTTACTTAAAAAAAAAAGTTGAAGGTGAGCCCTCGAAGCCTGAACTGGGACCTCAGCTCAGCCTCTCCAGTTGGCCTTTAAAACACCCCTTTTTGGCACGTCTTGGGGGAGACGAGGGGCTCTTCTCTGCTGAACTTTCAGACCGTCAGGCCAAACAAAAGCAAGCACGGCTCTCTTTTTCTTGAGGAAGAAGTAGAACACACACCAGCCGGGACGTCTTGTACATTGAAAAATTCCTGTGCTGTCACGCTTAACTAATAAATCGTTGAGCTATGTAAACAGGGCCAGGGATTCTATTTATTTATTTATTTGTTGGAAAGGAGGGGGAAAAAGGCGGCTTGTCTGCAGGATGCTTGCCAAATGCATGTCAAGCGGTGGGGGGAAGAAAAAATCAACAACAAAGGAGTTTAAAGACAAAATATTAAGAACCCCAAATCGGGTGAAAATTGCTTTCTGACAGATATCACCTATCGCAAACGAGACAGAAATACAAGTAATCTTGTAAAATGAAAGCCAAGGACAGACTTGTACCTGCCTTAGATGAATAAGTATCCCATTATCTTGAAGAATGAGGGCCCCGGGCTGTGATTATGCCACTATTGTATTCTAAACAGCATGGTTTGTCAAACGGAATAAATCCTAGCAAAATCAAATAAAAAAGGGATCCAATTTGAAGCCCAGCACACAATTTATTATTTTGTTTAATGTCGCCCTCTCGATGTTGCTGATTATTGGGCAAATAGCGCCGTGCTTAAGCATGTGTTTAGAGTCGCCTGTCCGCCTTGCAGGCTCCCAGTTGTCATCCTGACTGTCACCCAGAGCTGGAGAGTGATTTGCTGCTGCTGGTAGCCACTGCCGAGCTCACCAGCCTCATCCTAAATGGCCATGGTACAGGCCAGCATCAGGGGGAAAGAAATTCAATATTTGGGTTTCTACTCGGACAAGTCTTGAGGTTACCTTGAGTGATGCAATGAAGAGCACTTTGCACCATATTGGCACCATCAAACCAACCAGGAGCTAGTGGCAGACAGTGTCATCATAAATTTATCAGCTAGAAGCCAATTTCTCACCAGTCTTCTCATCTTTTATGGATTTTGGGTAACGGCCCATCTTTCAGTGATTCTTGAAAAGGTTTCTCCTCTTTCAAAGGTACCATCCCTTGTTTTATAATGTCTCAACCTTGATTAAGAAAATAGAGGGCCAAACAGGTTATATACATTATTAGGTGTTTTTGAATAAATACTTCATATCACTTTACCTGCTTGAGTAGCAGGGTGGGACAGGACGTGAAGCTGCCCTTGCACAAGGTGGAGGCATTGCTGCAACTTTGAAATTATGAGTGTTAAGGAGCCAGTTCTAGTCCTGCTTTGCATCTAGTTGGCTTCCAAAAGCTGTTTTGCTCTCCTGGAAAATCACTTGGATAGCTGCCACCGATGTCTCCCACTTACCCTCGGCAGAGGGTGTTCAGAAGAAGCTGGTACAACCACAGAAAAATGCAACCCGGAGAGAAGGAGCAGGCTTACTGCTCTCAGCCGTGTCCTTGGGGAGCAATTTCCTGGGGAAGGAGCATTAAGGGTACCCTGTACCCTGGCTCCCCTCCATGGAGTTACTGCTATTCTTGGCATGGCTTTGAAGGTGCTCTGGGTTCCCCAGCTGCGAGAGCAAGCTAATAACACTGCCTTGAACTGGCATAATCTATTCATCACGTTTTCATTTCTATAAACTCTTGACTTACATAAAAAGTACCAACCCAGGAGCCAAAAGGGAGAAGGAATATGTGAATGATACTCGTGGACGTTGACCACAGAGCATCTTTTGCCCAAACAGCCCTTGCGATGCCTTGTTCTTACTCCCATAACCCCATCGCCTTCCACTCACTTTGAAGGAGGAGTGATTGTTCATATCCCAGTACTTTACTTGACTGAGGATTGTTGGAAGTGTGAGTTTTAAGTGCAAAAATGCAGCAGTTTGTCAGCTCCGTGGGGCAGGAACTCTTCTGGCATGCAAGTAGATTGCACTCACAAAACAAGGGCTAATTGTAGCAGGGAGCAACGTGACAAAGTCTATGAGTAATAGCAGGGAATGATGGATTCAAAGAGTCAAAAAAAAAGCGGGCATATTTTATTTAGGCAAAGTTCCAACTGAAATCAATAAGAACTACAGAATGTAGCCTCGTAGTTTGACTTGAAAGCATTATTTGTTAAGGACTGTGAAAAATGGAGGAATTTAAAATATCTAATTTATTTTACATCATTTAGTCTGGGCTATTTAACTTTCCTGAACCTCATTGCTTTTGGACATGGTGATGTCATTCACTCCCTGTTTCACTCAAGTTTCATGGTGTTACCAACCGCGAACATCAAGAAAGTTGCTCTTGAGTCCCTAAAATAATTGATGAGATTTTGTCATGTAGATAAAGGACTCCTCGACTTCAGTATTCAGCTGTCAAATTTCTGTAAAGCACAAGGGAGAAATCCATTTAAAAGCTGAGATGCTTTCATATGCACAGGGCTCCAGGACCTGGGGTTTAACCCCTTTGGCTTTCATCCCCCCTCACTCCCCAGATGTTGCAAACTCTGGGGAAAGAGTTCCTCTGTCTGTATTTCTGTTGCTTCTGCTGAGCACTTGTAAGTCAACAGGTGTCTTGACAAAGTTTTCCTGATACTTTAACACAGGCAAAGGCTACAGAAAAATTCAATACCTCATTATAGAATAGCTACAAGTATTCACAATCCAGAAAGCTAATTTATTCCTTTCCTTGGCTATTTTGAGCAGTCCAGAAATGATATTACCTGCAAGACTTCCTTTTCCAACACAAACCAGAAATGATGGCAAGGTTTCTGTTTGCTTTGTGCAGAACACATGAAAAACATTCCACATCCGCACAGTCTAAATACATTACTGAAATACACCCTGGATTTCCCTAAAGGAATCTGAATATCTTACCGGAAGCACTTCTTTTCTACCGGAACACACATGTTAGAGAGGACTCACATGGGTCCATTAGTGCAGGTTGGGAAAGGTGAGGACACTGGCCCCTTCAAAATCTTGTCTATTATGAGGTCCTAACCTGTAAAAATGACAGAAGCATCTTACAGGTGGAAACATCAAAAGCATGTGTGCCCTCAGCTTTCTGAAATGAGCACACGGAGGATTTTAATACTACTTTATTCCGTTGCCCAGACAAGCTCAGTGTGTTTGTATTTTTGTTTTGGATGAAAGTAGCTTCAAAAGTTTCCAAAATTTCTTCTGTTTCACAAGCATTTTTGCCTCTGTTCGTTTTCAAAATACACTTTCATTTTTTTTCCCTCCTTACATCCAAATTCTTGTGATTTTCTGGAACTTCTGTTTCCTATCATCTGGAACACTTAGAAGCAGGCCCCAAATATTTCCAGTTAAGTTCTTACCAGGATGCCAACCCCACCAAAAAAAAGAAGTCGAAAAGGAAAAAATAACAATGACAACAACTAAAATGCCCAGTGAAAGCCGTGAAATCCCACGCAAAAAAACTGAAAAATCAAGAACCTGAGCTGGGGACAATCAAAATGGAATGCTCTCCCCTTAATATCGAGGTTTGTACCTTAAAATCCTCCAGCCACTTCAGCATTAAGCACCATTGCCTTTTTTTTGAAATTTTTCCCCAGCAACCAGGCTGCCAGGTCACCCCGCAGCAACCCCCTGACCCTCTCTCCCAGCCTCTGTGCCGTGGGGCGAAGCTCGCGAGAGCCCACCTCCCCATTCAGGGCAATGATTGTGCTTCCCCCACCACGCTGAAAGCCCTCTGCAGAGGGGAGGGAAAGAGGGGAGAAGAATCCAAAGGCATTCTGGCACCCCGGCCCGATAAGAAACTTTAGCCCTATTCAGCGGTTGACAACCGCTTGTAGAATATGATCTTAATCCTGTTTCTAACATTCTTTCGCCCTTCGGCCGCCCTATTCCAGGCTGTATTCTTCTAACCGTCGCTTTAGCAAATCCCCCAAATAGAATTACTGGGAGGAGATAAACATCAAAGGGAAATTCAAGAAATCTACAGTAGGTTCACACAGTGGGGGAAAGAGGGGCAGGTGGGGGCTGGTGGAAAGGGCTGTCGCTCCCCTTGCCCTGCGTCCTTTTCTGGTTGCATTCCTAAGGGCTGCCTCGCTGGCTCTCCGCAGAGCGGCCCCACAAACCTGCTCAGCAGCGTGCTATTTTTAGTATTTATTTTTTATCCTGCTTGAGGCCTTTTTTTCTTTGGGGAAGATGAGAGCCCGGTGGTGCAAAGTGCTGTACATGGCCATTGTGTGCAAAAATAACCCTTTCCTCAGAGAGGTGCATCATCTAAATGGAGAAGATGCAGATGGAATAAGAAGACGACAATTTCCTGGTAGGAAGCAGAAATGAGTGGAGACTGAGACATTTGCCCAGCAGCACACAAGAAGTCTGCTGTAGAAAGGAAATGACTGAACATAATTTGAGGCTCCCAGTAATTCCCATCTAAAGCACTCAGAGACATCTAAGTCCCATTGCCTGCCCTGAAGAACTTCCCGACACAGTTTAGTAATTCCTGCATGAAAGCAGCCTCCGAGCCCACAAGAAGCATTCATATTTGTCACATAGACCCCATAGCTGCGAGTCTCCTCTGCAGTGTAGTCAAAACAGCACCATATGCTACACCTCTGGGGCTAAGGAAGTGGTGGAACTCTGAGGACAACACCAGTCTCTCCATCCTGTCTCACTTCAGCCCTCTAGAAACCAGGGACCTACTTTCTGCTTACAGTACAGCTGGCGAAGAAGGATGGGCTTCTGCCAACCCCAGCTTCAGATGCCCTCTAATATGACCAAGGTAAGGTAGGGACTATATGTCCTCCAAAGAGCCCTTCCAACCCAAATTATTGCTTCAAATACTGTGATTCAAGAGGAACTGCCTTTCAACAAGGCACAGAAAATTAGGATCATTAAAGAGAATACAGATAATTAAGAGAGCTAAGTTATCCCCAGCACTGCAGTAGCACCCCCTCACTAACTCTCCCAGGATCCCCATCTTTCTTGCTGGCTCTGGTTCACAGTTGCGCTTGCACTAGCTCCTTCAGCACTTTCTTCCTAGCCCATTCTAGCCGCTGCAGCTCACGGCTGCTCGAAGAAGGGAACAAAGACGAAGGAGCCAAACATTTCTTATATAAGATGATGGTATGACAAGGGACAAAAGTCACTGCTTGCAGCTTCAGCGAATTGGACTGAACATTAGGAATTCGTGACAGTGACGGTGGTACAGGCCTGAGGCAGGACACCAGAGGTGGGGGATCTCCATCCTTGGAGGCTTTCAAAACTTGGATAAACATAGCCATGGGCAGTCTGACCTGGTGTTGGCAACAGCCTTGCTCTGGGCAGGAGGTGAGTCTGAAGAGCCCCCAGAGATGCCCCAGTGCCACCCAAGCATGCTTCTCAGTCACCAAATATTTAAAAACCAATTTTATTCTGAAAAAAAAGCTGTTGCAAGAAGAGCACTGTGAGACTGTATAGCAGCTTCCAGCAGGTAGAAATCTGATCAGCTATAAAAGAATAGAAAGACTTAAAAACGGAGCTCCTACCACTCACACTACAGGATTAACTTTTGAGTTAAGAAATGGGACAGCCTTGACCTTGAGCAAGTCAAAGATGCCTGTCTTGCTGCTGTTGTCTCTGATGCCCTTTTGGAGAAAAGGCTTCACATTCTTGGTTCTGGTTTTCCTGTTTGTCAAAGTAGGCTGAATATCCTTGTACATTCACTGATGCTCTAAATTCACAGCTCGTTGGATTTACCCCACACTTCAAGAGCTCAACTGGATTGCAATGGATCATCACCCACTATCAGGGTATGGGAAACAGTAGAGACTTTGCAGCTCTTATCTCTGGCAGTTGTATGTCAAAAATCATTTTAGTCTATGCAGAAAACCTTTGAATATAGCACACTGATGAAGAGGGCCACCTTACAACAGTTATTTTGCCTCCTTTTAACTCATTTTGTGGTTTTGGCGTCGCCTCTGCAGAGAAAACTGCTTGGGGAGAGGAAACACTTTCCACATTTTCATCACATTCAACAAGTGGGAAAAATCACAAGAGTGTGCCATTTTCAGCCTACACAATGGCTGTCACAGATTCTCCATGTAACTGCTTGATTTAAGCCATATAATACTCATGAGGTACTTTTACAACCATGGACAACCCTGATAGAGCCCATAGGACATGGGGGTGCATCTTCTGTCTACTCATCTCCGGTTAGACCTGAGATGGAAAATCATGCCTGGTTTTGAGCACCACTTCAAGAAAGAAGTGTATTAGCTGGGGAGAGTCCAGATAAGAATAATGAGAATAACTGGAAACCATAATTCATAAAAAAAAATAAGACTATTGGTGTTGTGTAAATTGGAGAGAGAAAAGCAAAAGGGGTTTTAAACATGTGCCTGCTTTAACTATACGAGCAGCTGATATAGAGCAGGAATTAGTCCCTTCACTAAGTCCTCAGAAAACTGGGCAAGTTTCATGCTAAGAAATATATTCTTTGAAATTTGCTGATCAGGGTGTATGTGGGGCTTTATGCCCTGTGAGAAGTTCCTAGGTCTCATGTCTCATTGGGATACACTCTCCCACGTCATTTGATATATTGAGAATAGTAATTTACTTCTCACACTTTGTGTGGCCTAAGGACTTGGCTATTGTTAGATTGGTGCCCAAACCTCTGTTCCAGCTTCATAATCTGGTCTGTCACTCTGCATATCACAAGCCAAAGGACTTCAGTGAATTAACTCCCCCTTAAAACAGGGAATCCACTCTCCGGTCTAAAGTCTGCCAAGGACGTACCCCCACCTTACCTTCAGCAAACAGCTACTGTGGTTAATTACCCTCACAGTCCATGTTAATCTCGCTATGAGATCCTGTCTCATCCTAAGGCTCATACCTCCTTCTCAGGTTGCTTGATATTTCGCCTCTGATTGCTGATGGCATCCATGGTCCTGTTGGTTATGAAAAGCTCAGCTAGGTCAGTTGCACAGGGAGGCTTAAGTGTTTCCAAGACCGTAATGAAAATTCCTTTCTCTGGGAACTGTGACCCAGACATGAAACTCAATCCTTAGCAGGAGAATTCTAATTTCATTGGAGACAAAAGCCAAGCATGCTAAAAAAAATTGTCACTCTCTTGGAGAATGGTGATTTATTGTTCAGGTGCAAAGTGCTCATCAGCTTCCACACATTGGTTTACTTAGGGATGTTTTTCTTGGGATTTATTTTAAATCAACAGAATGGGTTTGGAAACACTTCGTGTCTGCCTTGTCTGGACGATGGGACAACCAAAATGTTGGGCAGTTTTCAGCATCAAGGCTCCTCCTTGTTTTATCCTGACAGTGTTTATTTGGACTTGAGGACTAGTTTATTGAAGATTTGGGAGATGGGGTGTTCACCACACATCACTCACCTAGATGCTGCCTCTAGGCCAAGAAAACAGCTGGCGGGAGCATATACTGTCCATGGAGATGGGGTATTCAGCCATCTCAACCATTGACTCCATTTGTTGTTTATCTGACGGCCAACTGCATTCACCAGAGACTGCTCTGTATCTCCAAGAAGCACCTCCGTCCCTAGCTTGATATCAGGATGAAGGAGCCCAGCACCAAAGCATCCATCACATGGAAAAGAGTAAAGGTATCTGGGTATAAACTGTTATTTGATTGTACCCATGGCAATGTTAGCTCAGACTTATATTTAAGTAGAAAAATATTCCCATAAAGTCTGAGCCTAAGCAAAAAAAATAGCTCCTAAAAATCCTCGTCTTTATCCCCATGGGTTACCACAAGCTTACCAGAGAGCAGGAGAAACCAGAGCATGGTGATACAGTCCCCATACCAATATTGCAGCTTTGTGTTTAAGAGTCATGATTCATCTTTTTTTCCATGAATTTGCCTGGAGACCTCTGTGCTATATCCCCTCTCAAGTGGGGCAAGTAAGACCGTATCCATATTCAAAGTGCCGTAGAAACGGGTTACAAATTTGGGCATTCACTGTGTCCAACACAAGAGATGCTTTTGTACAGCCAGGCTCGGGACTGATGCTGCATGTTCAAGCTCGGCACATTCAGACTGAGCACCACTTTGATGTCTGGAGGAGTCCCAGGATCCCACCATATTCCTGCTCCCCTTTCCCCAGGGAAAACGGTTGAAGAGGGCACAGAGGAGCAGGATCGGTGGGCTGCAGGGCATCCACATGCAGCAAAATGCAATCACAGCCTCAAGGACATCCTCATGCCTGGGAGGTTCTCACTCTTTCTCTATGCCAGACCATTGCAAAATCAGTCTCTGGGAGGACTCTGCTTCTCATTTATTTCTCCTGGGCGTGTCCATGCCCCCCCCCCCCCCC
>Ga0065711_1029250_pt1 | contig 36949 bp, 19 predicted proteins | sample Hoacrofraction12_FD_59098 | JGI IMG/M metagenome (GOLD analysis project Ga0065711, IMG submission 59098) | Hoatzin crop microbial communities from Cojedes, Venezuela - Epithelial fraction 12 v2 (version 2) | ecosystem: Host-associated > Birds > Digestive system > Esophagus > Crop | place... | reverse complement strand
CGGCTGCGGGAGCGCGGGTCTCGGCGGCCCGGCGCTGGCGGGCGGGTCGGGAGGCAGCGGTACGCGCGTTTCGGCCGGGTCCCTCTCCCAGTTAAAATCCTGAGGTGCTGGTCGCTGTCTGGTGCCAGCAGCGGGGTGTTCTGCGTGAGGAGTTGCGCCCGTGTGGTGCGCGGCGGGCGCGTCCTGCCTGGGGCGCAGGGGAGGCGACAGGGCTCTTCCCTGCCGAACGAGGTAAAAATAGAGAAAGTTTCCGCTTTCTGTTCAGAAATATTTCGGCAACAGACTTCCCCGCGCCTCCCAGGTGCGCCGGCATTCCCGAGAGATCAGTTTATCTCCGAAGCGTGCTTCGCAGTCCGTGCCTCGGGGTAGCCACTCCTGTAGGTGGGAGTCACCGAAGCGCGGTGTGCGCCAAAATGAGCGGCGAATTTGGGCAGAGCCCGTAGCGCGGGTACCGCGTTGTAAGGCTGCGGTCAGTGGCTCGGGAGTTCCGGCAGACTCGTGTGGAGTGGAAAGGTTCTTCTCCAGCCTTGCTGTTGCGAGCGTGCCGCGCTCCAGTAAATACCTCTGGGACCATAGCTACGCTTTCCTCCCAGAGTTTCAGCTGCGACCGACTGCTCCTTTGGTCTCTGAGATATTTTAACGTGCTAAGGTCTGAAACATTAACTGCAACAAGTAGTCTGAATCTGTAAGACAACTGTATCGGCCGTTCTGGCATTGGGTCATCTTTTTGCACATTGTTATCCAGCTTTGGAAATTACTGACGAGTCTCATCACCGTCAGCTGTCAGGTTGCTTTGGTTTTAATACGCTCTCTGCTGTTCGATGTTTCTTGACCTGGCTGGGTGGGAGCAGACACGCTGCTTGATGGGAGAAGTTAGCGCTGCCTCACAGAGCTTGTAGCCGTTCAGTTTCGGTTAAGACTTTGCTTTCCCATTGATTTTTTTTTTGCCCCCTCTCCACTGAGAATCTGGGCTTGTAATGCCGACAGTAATAGATGATATCTCAGGTGACCTGTCTTGTTTTAGTACAAAAAAAAAAAAAGTAGCTATTTAATTTGATAATAGCACAATGGTATAATTAGAGCATGTGTTACCCAGAATATTTGAAGTATTCTGAAGTAGCTCAGTGCAGTATTTTTAGATCACCTTAGTATTTGTATTTTCTCAGCTTTGACTGTTACCTCCTATATTGACTTGCTACAAAAGACAATTACAGTTTTACAGCTTTGATCAGTTGAATTTGTTTTTAAAATAAGCATGTTCTTTTAATTAAGAGATGAGGGAACTTTGATGGATCTTATAGTCCTCTTTCCATCCTGCTCTCAGAGCAATTTCATTTGCGAACGCACAAATTTCATCCAGCCTGGTTTTCATGTCCCAAACAACAGCTTCCATGGCTTCCTGGGGAGATAACTGTAGCAACCCTTATTGCTGAAAAACTATAGTTTTTTTTAAATTTTAATATGTGATACTTATTGCTTAACATTTCCCTTTTTATCTTGGCTTCGTAACTAGTGCTTCACTCCCATCTTACACGTTTTGGCATAAATTAATGAGATTAAGTCTAAAAAGTCATGTTGCCACAATTATGCTATAAGAAGAGAATCAGGTCCCCTGTCTTTTTATTTTTCACTCTGAGAAGTCACTGTTCAGGTGCGTTGTTATTTTGGTGCTTTCTTTTCTTATTGAGAATCTGTTCCGTGATACTGAATAGATGCCTTCTTGCAACAAGTCAGGTTGCCATATGTCTAACACTTTGATTATTTTCACACATCTGCTAATATGAATCAGGAATAACTTTTATTAGAAGTAAAAAAAAAATACTTTGCCAGTAAAGCTGGTGTCAGATAGGACTCATTTCCATTGTCCGTAAAATTAAAAGGCAAGTCTGAAGGGTGCATTGACATATGTTCTTTCCGAACAAAAAGCTTTAACGCTTTTCTTATAGACGTAGATATATCTTCACTCCATGATACTGTAGGTACGAGTCTCTGTTAAGTGAATAATCATATATTTACGTACATACGAGTGTGTGTGAATGTGTACACTGTATATATTGCCTGCAGTGGCTTAGTGTTTTCCTTTCCAACATGAATACAGCAGCAATTTGTCCCCACCCTGATGCTGAACACTTTCAAAGTTGAAGGATGCTACAGGTTCCCGACGTTTCTACTTAGCCTCAATTTTGTGCTTTCCTTTGGTGACGGCTAGGACTGAAATACAGAGTAAAGTATTTTTTTTGTGTTTTCACTGAGGAAAAAAATCTGTGTGTGTGTTTAATACTGCTGTGGCATGCAGAGAAACCCCTGAGGTGATGTTGTTTGGATGTGACAGTAGCAGGGGCTGCCAAGAGCTGCTCTGGGGCTGTGGAGATCCTGGAGCTGAGCAGGAAGGAGCATCCAAGGGCTGAAGGAGCTGAGCAAGAGCTCTGTCCGTGAGGCAGAGCGGCAAGAAGGCTGTGCAAGCAGGCTAGGTCCTATGAGTGGTAATGGAAAAATGTGTGTGAAAATAGTATCTCCTGTGCAATGTATTCCTGAGTTAGTGCAACTGTACTAACTGTCAGTGGAAAGAGATTCTGTAAATTAAAATGCAGTAATTGAGTACTTGAGATATTTTATACTAAAATACAGTGAAAAGAAGGTACTGCATTTTGTATCACTTCTAACCTTGGTCTCAAGTTTAGCTGAGTGTGCCTTTGCACAAATACTGCTTTTTGTGGACCTGTGGGAAAAATGAAAAAGTGAACATTCCTGTGTTGCAGCGTTTAATCCAACCCCTTCTGCTTGCTCCTGGAGAACAGCTTCTAGTACCTTCCGGCACACATGATTTTCCAACTTTTCTCTTAAACGTGCTTTTAGAGACTTTTCCTGCAGCTGTTATACTAGAGGATGTAGGGGCCAGATCCTCAATCAGCACAGGGTCATTTTATGTTCCTGTGGGTTCGGGCATGTTTCCCAACATGTCTGGATGGCTGAAGGATGGACGCTGTTCATCTGGAACTTGCTTCCCCCAAACCCTCTCTTTTAACAGCCAGAAGCAGGAAGATGATAGGGCTCGACTCCCACCAAAACAGCTGCATATTTTGGAGAAAAGTATGCGATGATGAGGAAGACGAGCAGACCTCCATCCATACCCTGCCATTGGCATTCATGAGTAGGGTGTGCTGGCGAAGGTCAGGGGAGCGGGGTGCACCAGGGAGGCAGAGCAGTGGCGATGCGAGAAGAGAGGCAGCTTCTTGTCACAGCTGCGCTCAGCGAACAACTGTGCGTATACTAAACAGCACTTCAAGCTGCTGCCCTGTTGCCCCCCGAAGTGCTGCTTTGCTGAGTACGCAGGAGCACTGGCAGCAGGAGGGCTGAGGCTCTCCCAGCAGCCAGGCACAGCCGAGCGCCGTGGACCTAAGAGCCGGGGGACCGTGCCCCGCTGGGGCTCTGCTCAGCGCCTGAGCATGAAGGTGATGTTTTGTGGGACCAAACTTAGCTGCTCAGTGCAATAAACCCTGGGCATTGCACACATGCAGCTCTTGTGACTCCTTTATCTCACGAGATCATGGCCAACAGTGCTCTGTGCTTACTGTCCCACGTCTGGCTCTCGCAGCCCTCACTCCTGTGATGTCCCCACAAAGCTGAGCCCGTAATTGTGTAGGCAGCTCCTATCCACTCTAATGTGTCGATGTTCCTGACTGGACACAGGTGTCCCTTTTGTCCTCCTTTTGAAGCACCATCAAAGGGTCTTTGGTTACCTACTCTATCAGAGAGATTTGGAGCTAGATCTGGCTGCTGTCAAAACGAATAGGTGCTCTTCCCAATGGGCTGAGTTCCAGTTTTTGGAGATAAATACTAAAATGCTAGGAACCTAGCAGGCACATTGATTTATCACCTTGTTTTTAAGAAATCAACTGCAATAATTACATGTACGTCACAAGCAAATTTAACAATATATTTTTCTCCTGATTCCAGCTTTGTTGTTGTGTTACATTTTAAAGGATGAATTTTACACCCACAATAATGTCAATTTTGGTTAATTATAACTAGAGATGATGATACTATATGCTATTAATTATCAATATATATTTTTCTGCCTTTAAGAGCTCTGCTATATGGGAATGATATCCTGGCACCAGTGCACAAAATTTTATTCTGTAGAAATGCCGTTTAGTGTCTTACTGAATTCCAGTTCCTTGCAGCCATTTTCACATTTGCTCCAGTTCTATCTTGACTTGTATCCAATCCAGGCTGAAAATAGAATCAAAATCGGAAAAAAAAATTGTCACTGATTTGAAAAGTCAAATAGTCTGCTCCCATCTAAGGGGCATGGACTGCCCTGAAGGAGCTGAGAGTGACTGGGCATGCATTCAGAGGAGACTGCGTACCCCCAAGCGCTGTACTGATCTTTCTGGAAAGAGAATTACAGCATGACACAGCATCAAACTGACTTACGTTTCCGTTTGATTTTATTTTCTGAATGGCCTATGTAATGCGTCTCTTGAACTATAAGCATTATTAAGTGAAAATCACTTCTGTTGTACTTTTCTGTTCATTCAGAATTATTCCTGGTATTCTTTAAAGGCCCAGCTGAAGGCACATTAAATTAAGAACGTTTTTTTCCTGTTTAAGTTAGGAAGCTACTACTGGCTGCTGCCAAGTATTTGGAATTTAAGAGTTGTCTTTTCGAGTAGAGCCTTTTTCCTGAAAGTGGGAGAAAAGTGAAACTGAAGACTGTTATTTAGGCTATTACTTATGTCACAGAACTGCTGTGGCTTCAAATTGCTTAATTGCAAGTGAATCCTCCAGTGAGTGGAGGTAGGGTTTTGGCGGAGAAGTTGCAATACAGCAGGTGAAATTGAAACTGGCTCCATCATGAACTTTTACCATTTAGTCTCAAGGAATAGCTACTCTTTTTAGTAGCAATAACAAGTTGTTACCACTAGCAGGAGAGGTAAGAAGCTGATTTTTACATGAGATTTTGAAAAAATTTTGCACAAGTACTCTGAGCGCCTTATGACTCACATTAACCCATCAGGTATGTATAAGCTCTACTGTTGTAAGAATAATTTATGCCTATCTTTCTGAATGAAGTAAGATAATGTCAAATGATATCCATATCGTCGGTGTGATGAGCTTATTCACTTAATAGCTCAGGCTGGATGAGCTTTAGGTGAGTAACATCCTCCTCAGGAATAAAGGTGTGCAGGAAAAAAAAGCACGAAAGTGGTGAAGAAAGGCACATCCCATGAGAAACCACTAATTTCTAATTCCAACAGGCAACAGGATTAATTTTTTTAAGGTATAATAAAATCAGACTTTTGCCTGGTATCTTTTAACTTAACAGAGAGAAAAGCCATTTATACGGAAGGTCACATGAGCAGTCTGTAGCCAGTCAGTCTGCTGTTTCATAGTGTGGAACAGAGCTGAGATGTCTTCAATAGGAACATTCTGGAAAATATTATTAATATGAGAATCACGGTGGGTATTGTTGGTTTGTTTTATTCAGTAGTTCAACACCTCATGCAAGGGAACTTCAGCCTGAGCCAACAAAATATAAAAAAAAATCAGTATAGCTGCACCTGAGCCTGCAGCATTGTGTTGACCTTGATGAATTTTTATTTAGGGTGAGTTTGGATATTTGACGTCTAGTAATTAGACTGATTGTGCTTTCTTAATGTTTGTATAGTTCCAGCCTGAAATTTTGACTTCCCTACAGTGCTTGGAAAGGAAATGTGTCTCAGAAACATTCATACATTGCAGGCGTCTTTGCTGCCTGGAAGCAGAGAGCATATCTCCGCTGGGGATCAGGGCTGCCCACAGGCAGATCTCAGCTGCTGGCCAACAGACCAGAGCGGAGCAGCGGAGCAGCGCTGGTGTTAATCCCACCAAATTGATCTCAATTGTTTTGCACTTCTCTGGCTCTCCCCTGGACAAAGTGCCCAGATGCAAAAAATAGAGAAAGAGGTTGTGAAGTACAAGGAAACGTTATGATCACCGGTATATGCCCCTGAGCAGCAGTGTGCAGTCATGGCTACATCTGAATGAGGGTGAATGTCCTTCATTTCCAACCGCTTGAGCAGAGACGGTTAGGACTTCACAGCAGTTACTTAGAATGTTAACACAGAGAGAAGTCCTCTCTTCCCTTCTACCTCTTGTGCTAATACTAAGGCTGTTGTAAAATACTTTCAGTAGAATAAATCATTCCATCTCATATCCAAATTCTTTCTAAATGTGTCTGCTTGCTAACTCTCAAACTCAGTTTCAAAATGAAGACAAGAAAAATCTGTGGTTTGTCTATAGGTCTCAAAGGGATAAGCATCCTTGCAGCTCTGCGTATAAAATTAGGTCCAGTTATACTGAGGAAATTGGGTTTATTCTATCCCAGCAGAAGAAATTCATTGAGAAAGACTGATGTGCAAAGACTTTCGTTTCCTATCTGTCTGCTGGAGTAGCACTGATGATTTTATGTAGTATATGTGAGTTGCATTAAGAGATGAACAGGTAGCGTTAGCGGTAGATCACCTGTTGTATTCTCACCTACTGAATACTTTCTTTCTGCAGCACAGAATGTATCTTCTATCCATTCCAGACATGGCTGAAATTCCAAGACGAACAAAGGGATGCTAGCCAGTATTATAATGGATAGTACCCTGAGATACTTATCCTTCACTGTCGAGGAGTTAGACTGGATGATCTAATAGGCAATTTCCATCCGTAATGTCTGTGATTCTTCTAACTGAAAGGCAGCTTGGGATGCGGCAGTTACAATTTCTAATTATTATTTAGCTCTGCTTTATTTCTTCAGAGTGTTTGCATTGTTGTTGCCATGAAATAGTATGGAGTAAAATTCTTAGTCTGAATGTTATTTATTAAATCAGGGCATTTTATGTGATGCGGACAAGTATTTCTCTGTGAATAGTAATCCAGTTTGCATGAACTGTGGAGCAGAATGGTCTCAGGTTTAGGTGCAAGGTGGTGCTGAGCTCAGGCGCTGGGCTCGTGCCTGGTCCTGGCAGGATCATCGTGAGCTGTTGCAAGGCAGCTTGTTTTGCCTTCAGCTGTCAGTCATCCCACTCTGGATCCCCAGACAGTCACCTCCTGGGGATTCTGCATCTTCCCGTCTTGATACCAAATCTGGTGGTAGTCATGGAGGTCTGCAAGCATTTGGTGCCTTTGTCTAAAGCACAGACCTCTGGAATCACGAAGCTGGTTTTCATGAAGAAAAAACACATTTTTAGCTTGTACAATTACAGAGAAAAAAATGGGTGCACCCTAAAGATTCAGAAGCTAGAGAGTAAAAATTTTTTTTCCTGATTATGTAATCCAAAGCACTATTAAACCCTGAAAGATTTTTTTTTTTTTTTTAATTTTCAAATAGTTGCTTATGTTTGGCCCTCTGCTTCTCTGTTTCTTATTTCTGTCTGTGCCCTTTCATTCCATTTTTTGGCTACTGGGAAGGGGACAGGGAGGGATCCTGGCTGTGCAAGACCTGCAAGGACCTGTTAGGGAGCCTTCCTCCTTTCTACGTCATCAGTAAATTGTGGGATGCCAAAGGAGCCTTTCTTTTAGTTTTCAGTTCTTCTTTTCCCTAGCTGCAGCAATTTCAGTGCTTATCTCCCCACTTCTGGCATTTGGGAATGCTGATAAATGTTTGTCTTCAGCTGGAGCCTTGAATCTGTGTTTATGGCCTCTTTAACATCAGTATTCTGGTGACCAGAAGGACAGGGAAAGAACAGTTTTCCACTGCTTTCATGATCATGGGGTAAATATTAAAAAAACCCAGACTGGATGTGAAAATTACTTTTTTCCTGTTTGTTTCCTTCCAGATGGGCCAGGTGCATGCCTGCTCATGTGTTCTTAAGAGATCTGTAATCACCTATGCACAAAGACTTGACTAAAATTGGTTCTGAAACATGAAAAAAGAAGTGTTTTTCATTAATGAACGATCACCAGCAGTGAGGCCGACAATTAAAGTCATACACATCTGCTGAGTTACTGATTGAACACTCCAAATCTGAAGCATGTAAAACTTTCAACATCAAAGTGCTGATTTGGCTGAGGTCTGTGGTAGCTTGCCTCTCCCGTGTGCAGAAGTGCAGATTCCTCTAGGAAGGACTTCGCAGCTCCCCAGGGCACGAGAGTCTGGAGGAGCCCCCTGACCCGACAGACTTCCTTGAAGAAATTCTGATAGAAGCAAAGTGGTTTCTAGCTGAGCCTATTATGCTCTTCAGTGCTTCAACTTTCATGTTTAAAATTTTAAGCACTCAAGTTTTTTAAGAGCATGACTGCTGAAGCACTTCTGAGGCTCAGCTAGAAGCCACTTAGCTTTTGCCAGGAGGAATCTTTGAAGCATTGTTAGGGTTAAGCAGAAACTATACCTGGCTGCTCTCTTTGCTTGGACCTCCCTGTTTCCACACAGTCCCTGTCTTCTCTAATTCTGTCTGGTTGTCTCAGGATGCAGAAGGAATCACATGGAGAATTTGAAACTGCATTCATATAAATTTAGACCGAGTCATTTGGGATACTGTGTGCAGTTCTGTCACCTCAGGGTGGGGTTTGTCTGTCCTTAAACATTTAAAAGATGTCGAAGTCTAAAGCAATCACTCACTATCTTTTCTAGACAGAAGAAAGAAATAAGTATTTCTAAAGACTGAGTCCTCAGGCATGTATCAGATGCCAACTGTAGGATGAAATGAATCACTTTGGGTGCCTACAGTTGGGCAGATGAGCCCTACTGTTTATTTCTGAAGGTGTTGCAATCAATTGAAAGACATTTCAGAGGCAACAGAAAATGGCTAGGGAATAGGCTAAAGTCTCTTTCCTCTGAGAGGAGATTGGATAGCTTACATTTGATTGCCTTAGGAAAGACATTTATAACAAGGGATGCAATTAAAGTGGAAGTCCTCTCCCCTTTGCCTCCAAAACCGGAGGCAATGAAGTTAAAAGAAGGCAAAATTAAATTCAGAAAAAAAGTGCAATTTTGGACACAATCTTTAAACTGGAATTCTTTTTCAAAGGAAGTTGTCTGAGATAAAAACCATGGAATACTTAAAAATCATTTAGACAAATGTCTCCATAAAGATTTTCTCCAGTTAGTCTTAAAAGTGCTTTTGAAGAGTGATTACTCCTCTAGCTTCAGGTCTTGAACCAGCTTCGCACTACTAGAGAGCCAAGTGAGGTCTAGCAAGAAGGGCAGATTTCTCTACAAGTGCATCCTGCAAACAGTGGTGGCTGGCAGAGTCACAGCAGCTGTCATGGCAGGGCTGCTGTGGCCAGGATCGCTGCCTGCTGCTGTACAACGGCAGTGGGCTTTGGTTGCAGCGCTGGGTTGCCAGATGGAAGAGCTGTAGGAGACAGTGAGCAGGCTGTATGCATCAGGCAGGATGGACAGGTCTTTCCAGAGGCGCCTGCAGAGCCAGGAACCTGGGCCTGGTGTTGCAAGGATGGAGGGGAAAATAGAGATAACCCTTGAGGGTCAAGGGTGGAAACTCCTCAGGTGGAGGAGGCTGGAGGTTTGTTACTTCTGACAACACAAGTAAGGCCCCTTTTCCACTTAAGGTTCAGCAGTTACAGAGCAGATACAGTGCCCTGGGAAAAGGTGGGATGAGGCATCAGAGCCAGCTGAGCCTCAACCCTTAGAGGCTTCAAGAAAAGGAGGGTGGTAGGTGTCAGAAGCTCTCTCCTGAGGAGACAGAGGCACACATCTGCCAGCCTGCCTTGCTGCCTCAGGAGGTTTGCTGCTTGCTAAGAGCCTGGACATGGTGTTGCAAAGAGGCTGCCAAAGCTCTTTTGTCTGTTGGACTATGACCCCTGCTGCTCATCCATGTAGGCACCAACCATACAACCCGGGGACACCTTGAGTATATCAGGGGTGACTACACAGCTCTGAGTGCAAAGGGTGTGGGTGCCGAACTGGTGTCTCAATCCTGCTGGTGAGGGGAAAGTCTCTGGTTGGAGCGGACACGTCTAGTGAGGACAGCCCCTGGCTGTGCGGCTGGTGTTGCTGGCAGGGCTGGGGTCTCCATGGTGCACTCTCTGAGGAGCAAGGATTGCTGCGCACGAATGGCATTCACCTGACAAAGTGAGGTGAGGATGTCTTTGCTAACAGGCTTCACAACCTTGTGAGGAGGGCTTTGAACTATGCTTGTCAGGGAGGGGGTATCATTCTCTGAAGGGAAGGGGGAGCGGTGAAGAAGTATCATAGGAGCAACAAGATGGAAGAGGCTCTTATGCTCACCTCATGAAAGCACCACAACCGGGAGCCCATCTCAAGTGCCTGTGCCCAAATGCAGTCAGCATGGGGAGCAACCAGGTGGCATTAGACAGTCCACTGAGCTTGGACCTCCTGTGGGATTGCACACATCCTTGTGTGGAATGGCTTTCAGGATGGGTGTGCTGCAGGAGATGGACACAGGCTCTTCAGGAAGGACAGGCTGGGAAGGTGAGGAGCAGGAGCTTCACTCTATGCAAAGATGTGACAGCAGTGTGTAGGCAGTTGCCTTTGGACGGACCAAGCTGGCCCAGAATGTGAGGGTGAGGAACAGAGGGCAGATGAGCAGGGGTGGTGTGGTGGTACATCTGCTACACACTGGCTGATCAAGAAGTGAAAGCAGAGGAAACCTTTAGACAGGTGGATGAAGCCTCAAAATGGCAGGTCTTCGTACTCATGGGGGACTTCAGCCAACCCAAAATCTACTAGAAGGGCAATAGGTCTGAGCACAAGCAATGCAGGAGATTTTTTTGGAGTGTGCTGAAAACAATTTCTTAATGCAGGTGATCAATGAACTGACAAGGGGGGGGATACTCTGCTGGAGCTATTGTGCACAAACAAGGAAGAACTGGTTGAAGGTATGAAGGCTGAGGGCAGCCCTGGGTACAGTGATTATGAGGTGCTGGAGTTCAAAACACTGAGAGAAGTGGGAAAGACAAATAAGTGGAATCACAACCTCACACTTCCGGAGAGAGGATTTTGGCTTCTTCATAGATCGTCTTGGCAGGATCCAGTGGGCAACTAGCCTGTGGGTTAAATCGACACAAGAAGCTTTGACCTTCTGACCCTTTGACAGCCTCCTCAAAGTGTAAGAACAGTTCATTATGATATGCAGAAAGTCAAGCAAGCATGGAAGAAGGATAGTATGGTTGAACAGGGACCTCAGCACAGAGCTCAAATGCAAAAAGAAGCTGGAAGCAGGGATGGGATGCCCTGGAGGGCTATTGACGCATTACCTGAGTATGCAGGGATGGAGACAGGAAAGTCTCCCAGTTATGGCAATCAGGGTAGGTACTCGATGACTAAAAAAAGGCAAATGTCGTACTCAGCATCAAGAAGGACAAGGAGGATCCAGGGAACTACAGACCAGTCAGCCTGACCTCAGTACTTGGGCAGGTTATGGAGCAAATCCTTCTGGAAGTCTTTTCTTAGCACAAAAAATGTGATCTCTTCTACCTTATATTTCACCATTCCAGATGGAGCTTGCATATGAACTGATATGACAATTCTTGGATTAATTTACAGTTAACAATAGTAATACTGACATTTCTTAATTTGAGTTGCCCTGAGAAACGTGAACTGATGTGATTATTCCTTTTGGAATGCGTACCAAATATTAGTAAATCATTGTAATAAAAATAAATTGTTAAAATTTACTATTTTAGGTAATAATTGCTATTTTACATTCATATTAAATCTTTCATTCTAAGTGGTCATGAAGCTTTTAAACCTCTGCAGTACAGAAGTGGCACTGGGTACCTGCATGACATAGATATACATTGTGGTAGAAGAGGTTTATTGTTACAGACTATCTCCCCGAATGGCAGAAGCTGTGTTTCGTGGAGATGCTACTAGAAGAAGGTTTAGCTGTTTTGCCTCCATCCAGTCTTGCCACTGGATGCAGAATAGAGGTGGAAATGTTTTCCTGCCCACTCTCTCTCTCTCACAGGCACTGCATGGTCAGTAGTGGAAGAAGTGGCGCACCGTGCTGCCCTTGTAGGTAGCTGTAGGCTGGTGTCGTATCTCTTCTCTCCATTTTGTTTAGTCATGGCCATAGTTACAGAATTACGTCTATAGGAAAATGACATTCCCCAGTGATGAAAGACAGCAAACTGAGACGGTGAGCACAATGGCTTTTTAACCATGCATGGTGACATGCCGTAATAATTCTTGTCAGAAATGAAGAAAGACTTTGTGACTCCTCAGGTCAGTTTTCATACTGGCTATGAGCACATTACACAGAGCTCTGTTCATGACCAGTGTTTTAACCATAAATCCTGGGTTTTGTCTGTACTTAATTTCTAAGATTTTTTAGGAGATGCCAGGGAAAATGAGTACGAGTTCATGGGATTGTATAAAATTTTCTGACAACGGCTAGGCAGATGATTTAGCTTTCAGAAGAGAGAGTTAACAGTACATGAGCTTTTTTTTTTTTCCCTTTTTCCATTCAGTACTGCAGGAGGAGGGAGGTGTATTGATGAAATAAGTTCAGGACTTGGAGATTTCTTATATGGTCACATCCTGAAGTATTCAGAAGGATTTTTCCCTGGGTAAGGAGCACAACATCTGTGTGTTAGGCGTAAGAAAGCCAAAGCCAATCCATGGAGGACTGCTCAGGTGTCATAAGCTGCAAAACTTCCTGAGAAGATAAAAAGCTGCTTTCGTTCATCTCTGCTGTGATACCAGGCATTGCTGCCTTCCATACACTTGCTGTGAAAACACTTTTGGAGAACCGGAAGGGTGATTTAATTTAACAATCAGACATTTCTACCATTCCCCACTTCATGTCAAAGGAGGTTGCTGGTGGAGTACGGGTCTTCTGTGTGTAAGGAGTGAGGCTGAGGGAAACACTCTGGAGGTGGGAGGTGGCAGCTGTCTGGACCTCTTTGCTTGAAGCCATTTTGCTTTGCCTAGTTGCTAGAGTGGGAAAATACATCTTTTCTGTATGAGAAGAATGGATTTTTCTGCCTGCTGAGCGTGGAAAGCCTCTAAATCTCTGTGAGAATATGCTACGCAATATATTTGTAGCCCATCAGGCCTAAAGAGTTCAACACCTGCTGTACCAATGAGAATGTTTTTTGTATATGTGATGGTTTCATTTATTGTGTTTTGCAAAAGAACATATAACTTTTAATGCCTTTTAGCACAGTAAACTTAGCTCCCACATAGTAGAAATTACCTGATACAGAATTAAAAAAAAAACCCCTTCTTTCAAGGTTTACGTCTATTTTGAGCTTATTTTTGTATAAGTGTATGCATTTCTCCACATTTGTATTCAAAAGGGTAGACACATTCTTATAGTTTGGTATTAAAAAAGAAATTTTTACAATTGCAAAAACCTAGTGTAGTTTGGTATAGACTTTTTCATGCCTGCCGTCATCAAAACAGATACCTCCTTCTGCAAACTCATGGGCAGCAGTAGGAAGAAAATGCAGCTCTTGAACTGCTAAATCTGTACAGCATTAAGCAAAATCTGAGACTTTCAAAGATGATGGTGGTTTTAGAATGCAGTTCCTCCAATTAAGGGACATTGGAACTATTACTTTCCAAAACAATTAGATGTCTTTTCCAGAAGGTAGGGAAATACCAAATATCTCTAAAATATGAGTGTTTGCTACTGCAAGCCTGATCAAAATATCCCTGTGTGCTGCTGATGCAGAAGGAAGTCTTATAAATCCCAGTTGTGTACCTTTGACTGGCCTCTGGCACCAGGACAGAATGGACAGGTGAAAAACCTCAGATTTGGTACAAACCAGTCATTATGGAAGAATGATGTTTTGCCATAAGTGACTTGGAAAATTCCAAAGACAGTGACGTGGACTCCACCTTTGCTTTATTTACCCAAAGTGTTCTCATCAATTAATTCAAAATAATAGAATAGCAGCAACAGCAGTAGTAGTGAGGAAAATAAACATAAATATGTACATGTGTATTTTGGTGAACACTGTAGTATTAGTAATAAAGCTAATAAACATATACACTTACGTAGTTTGGTGAACTGCTGTTAAAATGAAATAGCATATAAACTCTTGAAACATATGATTTTCTTTTGACGAATTTGAGTTTCCTGCTAATTTTAAAGATGACTGTAGAGTCATAGCTTGTCAGGAAAGTAAGACAAAATAAATTGTGTCTTTATAATATTCTTTAGTACAAAATGCTCTAAGGAGCATACAAAGTTTAAAAACCCAATGCCTTCTTCTGGTGATACTTTAACCACAAAATAATAGCATTTTCTTGCAACTATTTTAAATTAAGTATTTCAAAATAATGTGATAAGTAGTGGGTGATATCTTTTTTGAGAGCTAGTAGTGAAGTGGCTCCTTTGCTATGCACAACTAGTCTTGTAAGCAGTATTAATTATGACACATTATAAAATTCCTTCCTATTTAAATGGTGAAGTAAGATATAAGGAATGGATAATATTTCATAGCCATTGCTATGATGGGCACCTAGCAGGTAGGAGATGAGTAGGAGTAAAACTGGTGAAAAATAGTGTGTTAAAAGAGAATGTTAATTAAACTGTACTTTCCTAATCTTATGATTTTTTTTTTATTATTATTCTTCCATAGCCTCAGACCATTCGGCAAACTCTTCAAAGGACACTGCAGTATTTTGAGCACCAAGTTATTGGGTAAGTGTTAATCTGAGGTAGTGCAAGGTACACGGTAATGTTTTTTGCTATGCTTCCCAAGTCACAGCCTTGTTTGACAAGTGTCTTGATTTTTCTCACAAATTCTTAGAGATGCTCTGAAGTAACTATATGTACTACGGACATTAATGATAAACAGATGTCCTGCTTCCATGCTATTCCATCACAGTATGACTACTCCGTTAGCAGTAATGTTTCCTATATAAGGAGAACAGGGAATCTTTTTGGGAAAGTATAAGATCTATTCCAATTTGCTTTTCACAGAGCCAAGAATGCTGGCAAAGTTATTTATGCTATGACCTGAGGTCCAAATCTTGCATCTTGCATCAGTGCTTGTTACATACACACACTGTTACATACTTGCAGGTTTTTGCAGAAGCAGAGCTGAAAGTGACCTCCTAAGAGTTCATTGCGAAACTTAATAGATCTCTGAGGAATGAAGAGAAAGTAATAGCGACTATCATCATGAAAACCTAAGACATTCTCCCACTGATTAAAATAATGCCCTTTCAAACTTTTCCTTACCTGCACTAGTATTTTCCTTAGCTGTGCAAGTATTTTATTGTCGCAGATGACTTACTTTTCCTAAGAGAGTCATAATACAATGACTGCATGTCTATAGCCATTAAATGGCTGTGCCATATGACAAATGAAAGATGCTTTCTTCTGAATTTAATTACACAGATGTAAGGGAAATTTTTTTCAAGCTGTGTTGAGGGTCTTTTTAGAATTTATGACATAGTTTCCAAGCTGGGTGCACTGGAGGGAATTGTCCTTGCCTATTTCTCAACATTTGGTTGAAATTCAGAGGGAGCGCTAGCTTGGCGAGGGATACGTGCAGTACCAGCAGTGTGACTGGCCCTGAGGGCAGCGACGGGGCCAGGCTCGGCAGGTAGCTGTGATGTCCGCCGCGGGGCGGGCAGGGGGAAGAAGCCTTCTGGCTGCTGATTTTTTCAGTTGCTGAAAAAATTGCTTGAAGTCTCATGTTAGGAGACTTCAGAGGATGAGACAGTGCCTTGAGGAAAACATGTGCAAATAATAATGCCACTTTTTATTTATGGCCACATGTGGCTTAGATGTGCTTTTTTTTAACAGACAAAGTTTAAAACAAGGACACTCTGAAAACCTGTCGTTCCTGTGACTTGTGGTACACCGAGTCAGTTTTTTGAACATCAGTATGAGTTTGTTGAAGTACCATCTGTCTCAAGCGGATGTCCTATGATTGTCCTGCCCCATGATGTCTACTGTCAGTGCACACTGTGGTGGGCTGCCAGACCCCCACCCAGCCGCTCCGCTCTCTCGCTTCGCCCCATCAACAGGACGGGGTGGAAATAGGATGAACAAAGTGGGTCGAGATAAAAGATGCTCGTGACTCCTCTACCTCCTTTTGCCCCAAGCAGCACAGAGGGATGGGAGTGGAGGTTGTGGCCAGTCCATCACAGCTCCTCTCGGCTGCTCCTTCCTCCTCACGCTTTTCCCCTGCTCTTTGTGGGCTGTCCATGGGCTGCAGCTTCCTTCAGGGCATGTCTCGCTCCACTGTGGTCCTCCATGGACACCCTGCTTCCCCATGGTCTTCTCCATGGGCTGCAGGGGAATTTCCGCTGCAGGGAAATTTCCACTGCAGCATCTGGAGCATCTGCTCCCCCTTTGCTGACCTTGATGTTCGCAGGGCTGTTTCTCTCACTCCTCCTCACCCCTCACACGACCATGAGGTGTTTTGCCCTTTCTCCAATACATTTTTCCAGAGGTACCACCCACTTGGCTGCAGGGCGCAGCCATGCCCTGCTGTGGGAGCGTCCGAGCCGACTGGAACCGGCTGTGGAGTCGTCTTCTCACAGCGTCCCCAGCCCTCCCCCGCCAGCACCTGGGTGCTGACACCCAACATAATATAAATGTTCATTAAATCTCCCGTCCCAGGCAAGATAAGAGGTGAGCAGCGGCTGCGGTGTCATTCAGGGAGTCGGTGACACTGGCTGGTGGTGGGGTTGGGCCGTGACTGGGTTCTGGGCTGGTGCATGGCCTGGCATCGCTGGAGACCTGGAAAGCCACAGAGAGCATGCAGCTCACTGTGTGCACCAGCAGCCCCTTCCAGTGGGGCTTCCTTGTCTAGTATGAACCCACTCTTCCCAACGTGCTTTACTCCACGTGGAGAACCAGCTTCCCTCTTGGGGGTAACCTGGTGTGCGGCTCTGAGTCCTCTGCAGTCCTTTTCCACAGGTGCTGGGATTTTGCAGGCACTAAGCAGATGCAGAGTCCAATCCCTAAAACAGCTATTCGTGATTTATGAAGTATAAACAAAGTACGAAAGCATAACAAAGCTATTAATGAAATACTCATTAGATGAGCTTTTCTCTGCGCCTTGACATAAATCGTGTATTTTGCCAAGTCTGTTATCACTCTGCTGCAATATTTTCTTCACTTGTATTCCCCCTTCTGTCGTCATTATCACCAGCATAAAGCTTTGTTTTAAACATAGTTTGAGCTTCTGTTTTGTTTCTGTTGCGTTAAGAAAAAACAATCCAGCAAAGCTAAATCAAATAGAATAATTTAGGTGGTAGCTGTTTTCTTGCTGGTCGGACCATAGCTCTGTGCATTTCGTCATTGATGGGATCCTTTTAAAGTTTTCTTTAACAGGTTATAGCACAAACTTAAATCTTGATAACATAATGAGTTGCAGCTGGACATCCTTCTTACTGCTGAGATCTTTTCAGAAGATAATCCACAGAGAAAGCTAGGTTTTATACTTGCAGTGCTAATGTAATGTGCTGTGGAAGATTTGTTCTTCTTATTAGATACTCACCATTGCCTCATAAACATCTTGCTTGGAGTTTACTGTACAACTTTGTTATAGACAACACCCCAGTGGGAATGATGTATAAGAGTTACGTCTGATACCCTTTCTTATGCCTCAGCCCTTTGGTACTATTTTTTTTCTTATGTCTTCATTTTCATTACAGTTAATACTCCAGATGCTGGTATAGTACTTGAGATACCCAGGCTACTAATGCGGTGTCATCTATGTGTCATAATGCATGAGTGGAAAGAGGGTGATGGAGGGGAGAAGAGGGAAGAGACAAAGGAGGCTAAAGGCATCCTTTACCACCACTTCTGAAAGGCACTTGTCAACCTTGCATTTGTATAAGGATATACTATAATGTTTTTATTTTTTTTACTGTAGTTACAGGGATGCAGAGAAGAACTTTCACAATATATCAAAAAGATGCTCCTACACAGACTGCTCTGGCAATGAAGAAACTGAAGATGTCTCAGGAATTCTCCAGTGTACGGCTAATGTACTTGGTATGTATTTTTTCAAGGGAATTTGTTTCCGTTAGTTGGAAGGAAAGTTTACTGACCATTTTAATACCAACAATGAACTAAGGAATTTTTGCTCCAACAAAGGATGTAGGCAGCTACATATCAGTGCACTGTTACTACATTTGTCTTCTTTTCTAAATATATTTTGCGCCTTTGAGACAATGCAGACTGATTTTTCAGTGGAGTCAGTGGAGGTGTGTTGTGTAATACTCAGGTTGATGCCAGTGATTAGAGAAGTTTCAGAGGATTTGAGTCCAAATGGACTTGCATCTGTGCAGGCCTTGGTCTTGGAATTATCTCAAGTGGTTTCATAGGGGTTCTACAGAACAACAGATACCTTTATCGTCTATGGGCCTGGTGTATAGAGGGTCTGAGAAACACAGAACAGGATGTACGTGAGACATGCAACATTCTGGAAACTTCGATTCATATTGAAGAATGCTTGCTGCAGTAAACCTACAGGAATGTTACACGTCAAGATGGTGTCATCCATCTCTGAAGTGCAATTGTCTTAATAGGTGTCAAAATTTAGATAGCTGACTATTTGCATCTGTTCATGTGATTTATCCAGCTTATTCTCCTTCCCAGGTTGTTGGTAAGCTTTACTGCTTTTTAGTCAGACCTGTGCTGTGATATAAATCTATCATAAAAGGGAAAAAAAAAAGGTGCAGATCTTAACACTAAGAACTTAATATTTTGACTGGGAGTTTTTAACTATTTCACTTCTGTGAAACTGATGATCTTCCTTGTTTTAGAGTAAACGTTACAGATTGAGCTTTAACCATTGGGCAGTTGTCTGCATTTTACAGGGAACTGTAAGGGTGAATTAGTAGCTGCTTTTAAAGATAATTGTTTTAAAGCAGTAATTCCTGATATATGTGTGATAGTCATCTGCGGTGTAGCAAAGCTGATGTTACACAGCTCTACTTCCAAGACAGTAACAACTGACAATAACTCTTGAAGTATGTTCTAAGACATGAAGTGTTCTTATATATCAATTATATGCAATTATGCCATCTACTAGCAAGAAAGTAATACCAAAGTGGTCATGTTGGTTGGTGTGAGTTTATTATGTGTATTTGGGCTCAGACCTGAGGTCAAGTAACCACAGCTCACCCACTTGCAGCACAGTGGCTGAACTGTTGCAGCTGTCCATGTTCCTGCTGCTATCTGGCATTGGCTGTGGAGCACTGTCATTTGCCATCTGCTGCTTGCATGGAAGTCTGCAAATGGAGAGTTGTTGCAGTCATTTCTCTGTGGGAAAGGCCTTGGGGGGTGGCCAGCAAGAGGGACATGGGCCATCGGCGAGTCCTGGCAGCAAAGGTGGCCGGTGGCAGCCTGGGCTGTGTGAACAGGAGCAGAGATACAAATTGAAGGGACTCATTATCCTCTTCTACTCAGTACTTGTTAGACGATATCTGGATTACTGAGTCCAATGTTGGGAGCCCAAAACCACAGGGAAGTTGATAGACTGGAGGAACCTCTGTTGAGGACACCAAGATGATGGGGTCTGGAGCATCTGCCCTGTGAGGAGAGGCTGGGGTAGCTGGGCTTGCTCAGCCTGGAGCAGAGATGGCTTCTCCGAGGCTGTACTTTTTCTAATGTCTAAACCCTCCTTGCTCTTCCGTTGGAGGTCTCAATATACTGCTGAAGTTGGAATGGTAGGCACAAAGGATGGCATTCTGGTTCATAATAAGTTCCCTTTGAGCTGGTGATGTAAAGGATAAACTTGTGACATTTTTGTGGGGTTATGCAGTTAGAGAGGCTTCCTTCAACAACACTGAAATCTGACCTTGTATGATAATACAAGATATGATTTACCTTCCATGTCAGGCAAATATGGGAAGGTGATATTATGCCCACATTGTGGTCTGGACCATTGTATCCTGCTGCCTTAAAATCCTTCTGAATGTGTATGCATTGTATGTCTGTCTTTTCTATCTCAGACTGTTAAACAGACTTGGTATGCCCAGTGAAACAGCTAACATTCTAGTTGAGAGATGACTGTGTTTCACTGACATTAAAAACATTTTTTTTGTGTGTCAGGTGCCTTATTCTGCAAGATGCTAGGCGCTGTCAGGGAGGTGCCTTTAACTGCTGCTGGGAAGAGATGGTACTTGGCACTTTTGGTTATGGAGAAAATTTAGAACAAATTAAATTGTAAATATGTCCAGTATTAGTTAGAACATTTTTTTTTGTTTGCTTTTTTTAGTAGTTGAGTGCAAACTCTCAGAAAAAAATGCCGTGAGTGATAAGGCAGGACTCATGCAAAATAAGGAGTTCTCATGTTATCATGTGCATACTAATATTATAAAAAAACCCCAAATTAGATATTCAGTACTTATTTCACCCTGACACAAATTATGTGGTTTGAGAAATAGTAATGAATACTTTTTCATCTTCAGAGCGCTTTTAAATCGATGTGTTAGTCCTGGTCTGTTAGCACCGCTGAGCAATGTGCGGCCGGTTTCCTCAGTGGTGTCTTCACAGTGTACGTGTGTCAGGGGCAGATAGGATTGTTGGGATTGCAGTCTACGGGTAAAGTCTAGATGTTAGTGTACTGGGGAATTATTAAAGTGGACTTTGTTGAAAGTAAGTGTGCAGAGACTTAGTCTTGGAAAAGCTCATCTTTTGAAGAATGAATGTGAGTTCATAGAATAAAAAGAATTTCAGTGTGAGTAAAACACTGAGATAATTTAAAAGCAGTACTTCTTTCCTTCTTCTTATCTGAGACAGGGACATAAGAGAATGAGCAGTAAAACCAGATTCTTCACTTTAACTATAGCTCCTATCACAACAGGTAACTAATTAATGGAGGCTGTGTAATTAATTCCCACATATGCAGTTATTTTTCTGGTCGAATAACGGTTAGTGAGAGCCGCTTCTGTGCAAGAAGGATGTAAGCACTGGGGTGTGTACCTAGAGCAATTGGCATTGCTGAGACAGGAGATGAGAATGAATTTGACCATGATGGAGACTGGAGAAGCTGTTGAACCAGATCTGTCTTTCACTTTATTTGTATGAGCGGTAACAGGGACTTGCTGTCTAGGGCTGGAAGAAAGGTGCTTGGAAGCAACCTTCTGCTCTCTTACCTTAGATAATGCCAACACAATTCACCTCTCCTGACCCTCTAACTGCCTCTAGAATAGTCATTTGGCATCCCTTATTCAGCAGAAGACAGCAAATGCTGAGATCATTAGTCAGCTTGGAAGACTGTGAGCAGATGCTTTGCGCCGTGGTCCTGGTGCTTACACTGCTCACAGCAAAATGCTGACTGCAAGCTGTACGCTCAGCTCGGTGCATGTGATTTTTCTTGTATGAATACTGGAATTTTCCTCCTGTCAAGTCTGTACTAAAATGTAACACCATCTTCCTGCAATGGAAGGACTTGATTCTTCTCATCTCCTCGCTGAGTTGCTCTTGCTAAAAGTCTAGACATCAATAGAGCTGTTCCTGCTTTAATCCAGTGTAATTAAGGGAGCCGGGTCCACCACGTTCACATGCTGTAAACCATGTTTGATACCAGATCAGTGGCACAGCTTTCCTTTGTGGTGACAGCTTCTGAGGCTGGACTATTTAATTTAGCTTTGTATCCTTTTCAAAATAGTCCAGGCAGCATTATGATGGACTCTGCTTTCTTTAATTGTGGGTGCACACTTTCACAGTGTCCTTCATAAGCATATCATCCAAAGGAAAAACAAGTGACAATATATTAAAGTTGGGAAAAAGAGAAGAGAAATCCTAGCTTCTAAAGGGAGCCTTTAGAAAGTTCCTAGTTGAAAATAAAATATTGCAAAGAATAAGCACTTGTATGTTTTATCCTGTTGACGCAGATAATGCTTTTAGCTGGCTAGCTCAACAGTGTTCAGAGCAGACTTGTGTTGTTAGTTTGAACTTATTTTAGAAATAAGGACAAGAAAAAGATTCATATGATGAAGTATACTATGTGGATGACTCCCCCATTTCTTTATTAGGTGACTATAAATTTATGCTGAGGTATGTTAGAGAGAAAGATTGTATTTGGAAAGATTTCTTATTTGACCTTGGATGAGTTTTTATTCTTTCTGTGCCTCAGTTTCCCGTCTGTAAATGTAGATAAAAGGTTTTGGTTTTTTTTTAATCCTTTAAACCATATGTCAGTGCTGTTCAGATTTTAACCTTCTCAAAGCAAAGACATTTTCATACCGTTTGTACATTCAGCATTTTGAGAATGACAGCCAAATCTTGCTTGAGACTGCTTTTAATTTAAAATAATTTAAAATAACTTGATTTCAATTGAGATGAGAGTGGCTACTTTGACTGAATTGCAGCTAGTCAGAATAAAGCAGCAGACTTCCTGGTAGTTCCAAATTAGAACTTTGGCAACAGGAAAATAAGGATGAAAACTTTTTTTAACTGTTAGCCTGTAATTTCTGCTGTAAAGAATTTATCTGAGGACATAAAGCCTTCATGACCTGTCTCCTGTTTATCTAGTGGGCAGATATTCCGAGCAGGTCTGTGCTACTGAGCTTTACAAAACAGCAAAGAAATGCCTAGCTTTCATTTTTCAACCCTATAGTGTACTTCTGATATACCACATGATGTTTTGCACATCCTAAATGCACAGACTAGATAAAAATTGTATAGCATTCACCTCATATCCTCCAAACACTCTTTTCAAACACTGCACACAATCACTGTAGTCTTTGTGGACGTGAGCTGTTTTTCACTCTTACTTTAATCCTTCACAAAACAAAGAAAGGGACTTTCATGAAGGGAGTTACCTGTTTTCTTTTAAATGCCATGGGTATTTCCCTTGGAGCCTCTTTGCATCTTGCTAAGGAACTCTGTAATCTGGCATAATTTTGATCATAAAACTAATGAAAAGTAACTTAAATTCATAAATATCTATAAAAAAATCGTTTGTACAAAATTTGCAAAGCAGAAGTAGATGTTCTTACCCAGTCGTTAACAACATGGAAGAATGTTGTCTTTGAAAGCCTATTTTAGACTACAATATCTAAATTGTATGAACTGCAGCACCACGCAAGGTACAGTGCATAAATAACATTTGCAACACCTTGGGTACACAGCATGAAGTTACAAATGCATTTGTATCAGATAGTTGTTTCAACAAGGAGGCCTGGAGCAATAATTGTATCTGCCTGACTTTCTGTTGCTTAAGATACAGAAAAACATTCTTCTCCATTTTTTTATTCAAGAAATTAATTTATACAGTAGAATTCTTTTTCATCGGCTATAAAGTTTTGACTCCTAAAATTTCACTACAATTACCTCATTTTCCTTAAAAAATGCTCAGCACATGTCACTGCTGCTAAGTCAGCTCTGCATGTGGACTTAAATGTTTTGCAAGAATTTTTCCTGGTGAGCATTCTTAATTTATGGGTTAATGATAATGCTCGTGCTATTGATTTTGCTTCTGAGAGTGGTGTGAGAACTTTGCTTCTCTGTCATTTCTAAGTGAGTATCTTTCTGGGCATCTTCCATTTGGAGGATGATATCCCACAGTGTTGAGGATTCCCAAATCCCCCAGTGATAAGTTATGGGGAATCCCAGCCCAAAGCCCTGTCCCGCCAGAGAGGTAAATCATGCTTCTGGATTCAGCCTCCCCAGGACACTGAGGAGGAGGTGGAATCCATCATTGGTGTAGGGGTTTAGACAGCTCTTGTTCTGGGTGGCATTTGCTTGTCACCACTGAAGAAGAGATGTGCTGTAGGCTGCTTTATACAGAGCAAATCACTTCATGCCTAAATATGTCTTGCAGGGTTGTTCCTTCGTTTAGTGCAAAGGGCATAATCCTATAAAAGTCATTTGTTCTCTGTACATTTGTCAAAGAGGAAGATCTGTGTTTCCTTTATGAAACTAAGAAAATCTCAACTCTTACCCGTATTCTGTAGTTAAAGAGGAATAAATTCGGAATTGTTCTGGTGACTATTAAATAATAACAGTCAATCATTGTTGAGAAATACTACATCTGAAGAGGCAGGAAATGTGCTGGAAAGCAGATATCAGGACAGATCTTAGCCTACAGTGAGATTAGACCAGGTGATGTAATGGAAAAGATGGACAAGGTTTCGCAGACTGACTGCTTGTCAGGTGTCTGAAAACTGTAAATGCTTATATATTTAAAGTACATAAATTACTATCACTTTCCTTTTCCTTTGAGCTAAGAACTGCAGAAAGTCATTAGGATGCAACTAATTTAGGATACACAGCCTAATTTATAATTAAAGTTGTTGGTTTACAAATGTGTAAAAGGAAATGTTCCATGGCCCAGAGGACTGGCAATGCTAATGGATTTAAATAATACTTGGAACTCTGTCCTGGGGGGTCTAAGCTAATACACACAGGACTTCTATTATTTAGCAGATGTTACAGTGCACTGGTGATACAAAAGTAATGTAAACAAAAATCACATAATTCATGTGATTTCAAAACTGAGATGAATACATCTAAATTAGGAAAGGACAACTGTTTATATCAAATGGCCTTAGACATCCCACTATTCTCTGATCAGAGCTATTTATTATTAGAAGGCAGATGAACTACCAGTATTTAGTGAGCTGTTTGGAGTTATGATGTACAATAACATCTTGTAGAAGTATATTTATAAAGTAGAAGACATTCCAGGCATGATTCATTGGCTAAATGTAGGTGTTTGCCATTATTTTAGATGCTGTGGGGTATCTTGTGCGGCCTCTGTCAAACCTTCAGAAGTGTGTAGGTCTCCCTTAAGTCCCATATCCTGGCAGGTGTAACTACCTGTTAGCCCTTTTGTAGATGTCTTGATGCCTTATGAAGACTCAAGTAGCATTAGATTTCTATACTTAGTCAGCTGAATTGAGCCCTTTATGTATGTGAGGAATTATGAAAGATGATTTTGCATTTCATAGGAAAAGCTTTTATATTTCATTACAATTTTATTCTCTTCAGGAAGTGAAGTTCTGCTCGCTGTGTCAATTCAAAGACATATATGCTTAGTTTTAATGCAAAAGCAAATTAAAAAACTCTGTTCTTATTGCTGCTTGATCTCTAGAGTTAACATGAAGCAAACTGGATCTGCCTTATTTTTAGGAATCATGAACCCTAGTCACTGTAGTTTTCATGTAATAAACCCTGTGCAAATCTACGAAGTGCGGTTTTGAAGCTGTGATGGGGGACACAAAATGATAGTCTTGCTTCAGACAGCTTGGCTTTGCCTGTGGAATTGGCTGCTACTGAAAGTGCTAAAAGGGGAAAAAACCAGAAGTTTGCTTGTTCCCAATAGGTCAGCTGAGCTTCCTGTCAGTAGTTTGGAGCAGAATCTTTTACACATCTGCTGAGCACAGGTTATTAGGTCCTCACCAAGAGGTGGTAATTACAGTATTTCTAAGCATCATTTGTCAGAGGAGACTCTCGCTTTAACGAGGAAAGAAAATGCCTCATTAAAATTGTATAAAACAAGTATTATAGGTGAACAAGTGTGAGGAACTCTTTTTAAGAGCAATTCTCATTTTTATTTTATGAAATCTTGAAAGATATGCAGGCCCTGCATGGCACTGGAAGAGAAATGTAGTACAAATTTTACAGTTGTGTCAAACCATATATAAAGGCATAAAATTATGTTATTGTATTTATATAAAAACCACAAAAAATGCTAATATAGAAATACTGTCTGTATTCCTGAGATGATATAAATTCACCGTCAGAATGATGTAAGATCAAAGTCCTTTATACAGTAATTAGATCCTGTATAGGCTCACTTACAAGCCAAATGATTCATCTGATATGCCTTCAGCATTAGCCTGTACACATCAAAACCTTTTTTATTGAGAGAATAAATGTTGCTTTCCATACCATCTTAAATTATGCTTTGGAATTCTGAGCTGCCACCTGGCTTTCTGTCCAAAAGACTGTTTAAGGAAAAGATACTATTCATGCCAAGAATCTGCTAATCCAAAAATATTTGAGAGATAATTGCTATAATTGAAGGTGGCAAATTCTGCTGCTGTCCACAGTATGAGTTCTGGAATTGCATATTGGATTGTCCCATCTCCTTAATATTTAGCATTTACAGATTCTTAATGGGTATCCCAGAACAAAAGGTATTTTTCTATGCCAAAGGAATCAGATGCTAGCCATTCTACAAACATTGTCGCCATGATTTACTTTAAGGAAGAACTGGATGGCTTGTAACTGCTTCTGCCTGCTCTACAAATTAATAGATTACTTTGCTGTTTTTGCCACATCGTTCACCTTCTGTTTGTTTCTGAAGAGCCTATGATTTGTGATTTTCTTTATGATAACAGATTCCTATCTCATTTCTCCACTTAGTAATGTGCAAAATACTTAGAAATACTGTATTGATTCCTTGATATTTTGTAGTGGGTTTGCAGTTTACAGGAACTGTTGAAAAGAAAATGAAGAAGGACCTTTTACTAGCCTGTTATTACAGAATGAAGTAATCTATTTCTGCTCCACTTCAGTGAAATACTTAATTTGTGCTTTGAGCCTATGCTTAAAGACTTCGGTAATTTTGAATCTGGCTCACAAGTATAGGATCTCTTCTCTAAGTGTCTTGGAGACTCATTTTCGAAGGATAATAACAGACATACGTAGTACTTATATAGCATTTTTGTCATAGATCCTGAAGTGCTTTGTGATGGAGGCCCATACCAGTATCTGCATTCTGTGGTTGCTTTCCTCAGTTTCTTTCTACAATGTGCATATTTAATTTCTCTCTGATATGGACTAGAATAAAAATGACCATTGTAAGAAAAAGCAACAACAACAACAAAACCTACTAAGGAAAAAAACTTATTAGAGTTAAGGCATGTGATTTGTCCTCTTGAAGAAGTGGATTAAGTGGCAGGAACACAGCAGATCACTTTCCAAGAGGAAAGTAAATTGAGACTGATGTATTTTTTAGAATTTCATTTGGTATATTGGTAGAAGGTTGGTAAATAGCAGAAGCTCAAAATAAAAAATGGCTTCACTTGGGCAACAGCAGAGAGTGTTGGGATGAATTCTGGCTTATTGTGTATCACTAATGTTCAGTGAAGTGTCTTGGTGAAGGAGGAAGCAGTTCTGTGCCACCTGGACACTATCAAGTCTATGGGGCTGGATGGGATCTACCCAAGAGTGCTGAGGGAACTGGCAGAGGAGCTGGCCAAGCCTCTCTCCATCAGCTATCAGCAGTCATGGCTAACGGGAGGTCCCAGATGACTGGAGGATCACCAGTGTAACACCCATCTACAAGAAGGGCTGGAAGGAGCATCCCGGGAACTACAGGCCTGTCAGCCTGACCTTGGTACTGGGGAAGATTATGGAGTAATTCATCCTGAGTGCGCTCACCGGGTATGTGAAGGACAACCAGGGGATCAGGCCCAGCCAGCATGGGTTCATGAAAGGCAGGTCCTGCTTGACCAACCTGATCTCCTTCTATGACCAGGTGACACGCCTAGTGAATGAGGGAAAGGCTGTGGATGTCATCTACCTGGACTTTAGTAAGGCCTTTGACACTGTTCCCCACAGCATCCTCCTGGAGAAACTGACTGCCCATGGTTTGGATGGGTATACTCTTCACTGGATAAAGAACTGGCTGAATGGCTGAGCGCAGAGAGTGGTGGTGAATGGAGTTCAATCCAGCTGGCGGCCGGGCACAAGTGGTGTTCCCCAGGGCTCAGTTTTGGGTCTGGTCTTGTTTAACATCTTTATCAATGATCTGGATGAGCGGATTGAGTGCTCCCTCAGTAAGTTTGCAGATGACACTAAGCTGGGCGGGAGTGTCAGTCTGCTTGAGGGTGGGAAGTCTCTGCAGAGGGATCTGGACAAACTGGATTGATGGGCCGAGGTCAGTTGAATGAGTTTCAACAAGACCAAAGGCCGGGTCCTGCACTGGGTCACAACAACCCCATGCAACGCTACAGGGTTGGGGAGGAGTGGCTGGAAAGCTGCCCAGTGGAAAAGAACCTGGAGATGTTGGTGGACAGCCACCTGAACATGAGCCAGCAGTGTGCCCAGGTGGCCAAGAAGACCAATGGCATCCTGGCTTGTATCAGGAATAGTGTGGCCAGCAGGATTAGGGAGGTGATCATGCCCCTGTACTCGGCACTGGTGAGGCTGCACCTGGAGTTGTGTGTTCAGGTTTGGGCCCCTCACTACAAGAAGGACATTGAGGTGCTGGAGTGTGTCCAGAGAAGGGCAAGGAGGCTGGTGAGGGGTCTAGAGAACGTGTCTTACGAGGAGTGGCTGAGGGAACTGGGGCTGTTTAGTCTGGAGAAGAGGAGGCTGAGGGGGAACCTTATTGCTCTCTACAGGTACCTGAAAGGAGGTTGCAGTGAGGCCGGTGTTGGTCTCTTCTCCCAGATAACTAGCCATAGGACAAGAGGCAACGGCTTCAAGTTGTGTCAGGGGAGGTTTAGATTAGATATTAGGAAAAATTTCTTTACTGAAAGAGTGGTCGGGCATTGGAATAGGCTGCCCAGGGAGGTGGTTGAGTCACCATCCCTGGAGGTGTTCAAAAAGCGTGTAGATGTGTCACTTGGGATATGGTTTAGCAGGCATGATGGTGTTGGGTGGATGGTTGGACTTGATGATCTTAGAGGTCTTTTCCAACCTATGATTCTATGATTCTGTTCATCATTTGTTTCACTAGGAGAGGCATGAATAAGTCAGTAAAAATACAGATTAAGTATTTTGTGCAACTTCATACAAGCACATCACTGAAGCCAAGAGCTTTGTAGAAATACAAAAAAATCAGTTTGTGTGTGTTTGTGTAATAGGAATTTAGAGAAATATTTTTGTGTTAAAGAAAAACCGTCACTCTTCAAGCCAAAATTGACCTCTTGTCGTTGAGGCTTAGGAAGAAACTTCCCCAATAGGTACATTATAATTGTTTGTTTTAGAAGGTTGTTTGACTTTGTATAATATTCTCAGTATCTCATAGTGTCTTTTATTAGAGAGAAAATTCCCGACTAAGACAGACTAGCAGTTTGGTCAAGCTTGGGCATATCCATTTTTCTGTTCTGAGATAATGTAATTTTCTGCTGGTACTGTGTGTAAGTCAACTCGAAGCTAAAATGTTTTTAAAAGTAGTGGCACATCCTCAAGCCAGGTCATTGACCTGAATTTCATAGCATAATTCGTGTTGCCTAGGGTCAGTACGTTGTGTCCACATTGAACAGCCAGTCCTCCAGGGCGGATGACAAGACCAATTGAAGGCAATCATCAAAACCTGAGGCTGACTACTAAGATACAACTCCAGTTAACGGTAATGAGACGAGGCTTACATATGTAGCAGTAAAGTATACAAGTCTTCAGCTCTGCATACCCTGTTTTCAGTTAATGGTGCCAGGGCAACTGCCTGCTTTGCTGTAATTGTCATACACGTTAGAGATAGCTCATCTATGCTGTCGTTTTGGGCAGCTTTGTGGGATGTTACATGGTTCTGTAACTGTATTTGGCCATTTGCACAAATAGCCATGGGGTTGCTGATACTGTCCTGTTCCCGTACGTTCAGGGCCTCTGCAGTGCTACAGCCTTGGGTGCCCCTGTGAGACTGCTCACATTTACACACACACTTCTTCTAAAGCTACTCACAGTTCACTCTACAGAACAATGAGATTTTAAAGTCTGCATATGTGTTTCTGTATACATATAGAATCACAGAATCACAGAATGGTAGGGGTTGGAAGGGACCTCTTTGGGTCATCTATTCCAACCCTCCTGCTGAAGCAGGGTCACCTACAGTAGGCTGTAGAGGAATATCTAATTATGACAATGTTATTCGCACGAGTTAAAATTTAATTCTTTTTGGGTTGTGGTGAGTATTTTTGTGGAAGATGTGACAATACTATGTTATGCAGACGTAGTGGTAATGAGTCAGGAATTGGCACACTGTCCTCTGAGTCAGGATATTAGGGGGCATTGTGTACCAGAGGTACTTTCTTTGGCTTAGCCTCAGATCTGACCATCTGTGGTCATAAAAGATCCTGGGAATATTTTTGTAATAACCTAGTTTAGTGACCAAATTTGATTATGAGTAATGGCATTTGAATGAACTTTCCAAGATTATTGCTATTACTTCTTTCATAAAATATGCTCTATCATGTTGTTATGTTGTCCTGTTTATATATGTAATTTTATGTTTTTTGATCTGCTATTAATCACATCCAAGGTCAAAAAAAACCAATCATGGCAGATAGCTTGCAAAGCTGTGGAACACTCAAATCCCTTGTGAATATTGATCGTTGAAACTATGCCTGTGTACATAGGCAGTTCAGACGGTGCCTTGAGATGATCAAAGGTTATTGTCTGCAAACAACAGATGCATGACCTCTTCTGCCCCGTTATACTTTTTGGGCATGAAAGTCACTAATCACACTGTTTGTCAGAATTTAAAAGCCTACAGGCAATCTAGACAAACAATGAGAAGTTGTGGTCCACTGGGATCGGATGAATGTTATAAAGCATGCTGAATGCATATTAAAATAAAGGGCCTGCTGTGCTCCGAGGAAATTAATAACTGCCCTTAATTTTCTGTTAGAATTCAAGATAAATTTTAAGGTGTTTGACTAGTTGACTGAAATGTGATTTGATTTGATTTCAGTACACTGGAGGAACTTTAATTAGTTAATACAGATAATTCCTAGACTAATTTCCTTTGAAAACACTTGCTGGATATTTGTAATTTGCATACAGCTGATTCGTACTTCTCTTTTTTTTTGTTACAGGTTAGAACAATACAGATATTTCTGATTAATGTTCTAAGTCAAATATGTGATATAGGGATTAAAGACACATGAAACTTAACAGAGCATGTCTTCCCTAAAATAAGACAGAGGAAAATGTTTAATAACCATCTCAAAATTTTTTTTTCTGGGTTATCCTTAAAATGGTAAATAACAAACTGGAGTAGTATTTGATATTTATATCCAGGAGCTTCTGTCACTGATATTTTTTCATCCCTTCAGCAATATCAGCCTTATCACCTCTGTAAATCAAAACCTTTTGCATTTCTGTGATGGAGACCTGAAATGACATTGTGAGATATCACAGAGTTGTCCCACCTGCTAGCAGTTTAGATCACTCTTAAGAGGCGGGGGTTTTTTTAAAGATCGGTGAGTGTAGAAGCCTGGAATAGAAAGGCTTTTCTTTCCTTTGCAAGCCACAAACAAGAAGTAATTATTTCTTTGTTATCTTCTGGCAGTGCCCAATAGCTATAATGAGAAATGTATTTTGTCTGAAAACAACCCCAAAACCCACAACCCTCCTCCCCCAGCTACTAAAGTGTCATCTGACTGCAGGGCTTTACGCTGCTTATTGAAAGCCAAAAGCCTGGCTTTGAGTCCAGTGGCTTGTTCTTCAGGCTGGTTAGAGCTGGACCCCTCACAGCGGCAGTGAACAGAGGGGCAGTAGAAGCAGAAGCCTCCGTTGGTGGTTGGGTCGACAAAGGAAGGGATGCATCTGTGGCTGGGTGCATTCACATGGCAGACTGCATGCGACGTGCAGAAGTCAAGGAAATTATAACGTGTTCTGGCTTCCTGCAGGAAAAAGGAGATAGGCAAGTGTAAATCCCACAAGTGGCTGGCTGGGACAGCGAGCTGAAAGCATGAGACCCTAAAATGACAGGCAAAAATGACTTCTAGGGCTATTCACAGCCACCAGAGGAAACAGGAGTCCTAGGGTAGGTATCCAGTGAAGAAGCCACCCTCACTGACTTGGAAGAATACTGGGCAGACAGAGAACAAAGGGAAAATGTGATGCCTTAGTGATACTATGTTGTTGATATCAGTGTCTTATTGTCCTTTAGGTTTGAAGTTTGAGGAAATGCAAGAAAAGTTTGGGGAGGAATTCTTCAATGTCTGCTTTGATGAGAATGAAAGAGTTCTTCGAGCTGTAGGTGGGACCCTTCAAGACTTCTTCAATGGCTTTGATGCTTTGCTGGAGCACATTAGGACTTCATTTGGAAGACAAGCCACCCTGGAATCCCCTTCTTTCCTATGCAAAGAGCTCCCTGAAGGCAATCTCATGCTTCATTACTTTCACCCACATCAGATTGTGGGATTCGCAATGATGGGAATGATAAAGGCAGCAGCAAAGAAGATTTACCGCTTGGAAGTGGAAGTAGAACAGGTCACTAATGATAAGTTATGCTCAGAGGGGACGAACCCGGGTAACTGCAGCTGTCTGACTTTCCTTATCAAAGAACACGAAAATGCAAATATCACAAAAACACTTCCGCCGGGAACTTCCCAGTCTCCGTTAGACCTGAGGATTAGCATTAGCACCTTCTGCAGAGCTTTCCCCTTTCACCTGATGTTTGATCCAAACATGCTGGTTCTCCAGCTTGGAGAAGGTCTTAGGAAGCAGCTCAGATGTGACACTCATAAAACTCTGAAATTCCAAGACTGCTTCCACATAGTATCTCCTAAAATCAGTGCCACATTTGAACGAGTTCTCCTGAGATTATCTACTCCCTTTGTCATTCGGACCAAACTTGAGGATTCTGGCTCTGAAAATAAAGATAAGGTAAGGACATTAATTTTCAAGGATGTGTGTATGTGTGTGCGATGGGACAGGATTATTTATTCAGACAGAAGCAGCTCAAGTCCTGTGTACTCTGGACAGCTCAACTCTGCCTTGCAAAGAGGGGCGAAGCTGTATTCCCCAGCCAAGCGCATATTTTCCAAAATTATTTATTAGCTTTGCCTGTGATGTAGCAAATGGTGCCATTGCCATTCAGAAAATTCTGCGTTGTGGAGCTGAATAATGCATCTTAAATCAAAAGGTTGAGGAATTTTACAAAATGCCCAGATCTAATCCTGAATTTCACTCTAGCTATATTATGATAACAATAATAGTTATTAAGCCATTTACTAGGGAATAGCTTTCAGTATGTTTTCTGAAAGACTCTCACTGCAGGGTTCACGCTGCCACTTTGTTATGTCCTGCTTCCCTACTTTGAAACGCTGCTTTCCTCTGTTTCTTCTTATCTCTCACCCTGCAATCAAAGGAACCAGAGGTGTAAGTGGTATCAAGTATTGCTCATGCCAGTTTTAATGCGTTCTAGTCATTTAAATAGGCACTTGTCCTCCTACGCTGCCTCTTCCCTCAGTGTTTTAGAACAGAGCTACCTTAACTAGTGAGCGCTGTGTTGGGTTCAGTGCATCCCAGGTGAGTTAGGTGACAACGTGCCTTCTATATTGGACCTCTCCAGAGGCTGGGTGGAGTTTGTCTCATTGCATATCCTCGAATTATGGGAAAGCTTTTTGGTGTGAAGTTAGGTTCCAGCTTTATGCACCAGCATACTTGTACTTAATGATTACATTGAAAGCCTGTGGGTGGGTGCCTTGGAAATACTACTGCCGTAGGCGAAGGAATTACTGATTTTCAGATGTTTTAAGAGATAGCACCCAAGAATAGTCAATCACACTCGTTACTTAGACACCTAAGTTCTGCCCATGGATGCCACATTTACAGTTTAGGTGGTCTGGATATAGCTGGAGAAACTCCACCTCTGTTTTGCTACCTACACTGGGCCAGAGTTTCAGAAAGACTCCCGTGGTAACTGCATATCAGGTTCTGGGTTCTTTTCAAAATATAGCCACTTCTGACATCAGCAATGTTTCCAGCTCCTCTGTGGCACCAATAAACATATTTCTGCTGCATTTTCCCCTGTAAACAACACGTTCCCCCAGGAGAAGCAAACTAGTGCTTCTCATTTCGTATGAATTGATGTAGTTCAACCTCTTTAAAACCAAAAGGGAGGGTTTTTTCAGAATCTGTCCTCAAAGTCACACTAGCCTTTAGTTATGAAAGGGAAACATCATGTGAAAAGTTTGAAGTCATTGGCTCTGAGCTACCTTTTGTTTCTCCTTTGAAAGAGGCTTGTATCGTGCTCCTTACCCCCTCGGAGCCTGCCCTTCCCACTCAGGCACCTTCCCATGGCTTGGGACAGAGTGACAGCCCTTCGACCATCTTCCGCTTTTCATGAATCAGCTGTAAATCACTATAAAGAGGAAGAAGGTTTTGGGGAAGGAGTATGGGGTGTGTTAAAACTTTTTTTCCTATCCAGTTACAAGTTAAACAAACAAATAAACAAAACATTCTCTTATCTTATGCTTGTGGCTTAGAGGTGGCAGGGAGTGGAGCTTGCAATGGAAGCAGGTTTTAGCAGCCAGCTTGGGAAATAACTGATTGCGGAAGCTTGTTCTGTACCATCAAGCTGTGCAGCTTTGAGTGCGTCCGTGCATCATTGCTGTGGTTTGTACCATGTGTCATTACAGGTTGGTAATGAATTGAATCAGCGGTGGGCCCAGCTACCACCTGAGAGAGTAACCATCTCTGTCTTAAAGTCATGTGTAGAGTCAGACCCTGAACATCAAGTGTCAGCACTAGCACTGTAGTGGCAATTCATATTTTCTTGAGAAGCAGGTGAAAGGGAATAGCAGTAAAGGAAATCCTTTGTCTGCCAGCAGTTAGGAGAAAAATTGTGTCTTGAACAGTAAGGTGTGAATGAGAGAGAAAAGGGTGGCTGTGAGGTACAGGGGACCTGAGGTAAATACTGTGCTGCAGGCATGGGAATTAATTTGAGAATGTCAGTTTAGCTGAAGAGATATTTTATTCTGACTCACCCATTTTATAAGCACTTTCCAAAAGTTTCTATTTGTGAGTAGTTAAATGAAGCACAGCATGTGATACATTTTGCTAGATATTCCCTTTTTTTTCCAAAACGAAAACGGAACTGGAGTTTGTGGTTGTCTTGCTTACATAGATTTTGAGAGGAGCGACATGTCAATACTGTTATGTCATGCTCAAGTCCTTAATATCTCCTGGATAAAAAAACTAGACAGAGCCTTGGGAACTGCATACTGCATTATTTTCCCAGAGCTCATGTGACTCATGTAGCTCACTTTGGAATTCTTTTCAATTTTCCAGCACTTGTTTGGAAGATGAGTGTTGGGCAGGTAGATCAGTGCTGTAAGTATGACCCCGATTAATGTTGGCAGTAACCGACTTAGGTATTTCCCCGTTTCTCTGTCACACACCTCTATTCAGTTCATACTGAAATTGCATCCCACTTTGCTATTGATCTTCTTTTTTAGAAAATTGTGACTCTGAAATAACCTGAACATTCTTCAGACTTGGTTACTTTAAATGGCAGTTGAAGGGATGTGTCCCAGATAACTCTGCTGAAGTTCTGAAACCGTTCAGATGTCTCAGAGGTTCCTGAAGAAGTAAAAGATGTTTTAAAAGACTTTGCGATGAACAGAGGACCTTTCAGCCTCTCTTCAAAGCACTTTTATCTTCATTTGAATACATAAATCAGGTCTTTTTTCAGGCTTGCAGCGAGAAAGACAGAATACAAAACAGTTTTCATTTAGTCCTGACACCAGCTCTGCATTCAGATGAAAGTAAGTCACAAATGATCTTTCCCTAACTCAGCACCCAGAAGCAAATTAAAAAAAACACCTGTCCTGACTTTCAGGGTGCTTAGTGCTTGTCCCGTTTATGCAAAAGCTCATTTGTGTGCTTCAATTTACTGAGAATTGAATCACTGAAATAAATGGCTTGGCTTTGTAACGCTATCCTACATTGCAGACGTAAGGCCTATGAGGTCTCGGTGAGAGGTAGCACTTCCTGCAGAGATGTATGTATGCCTTTGCAGAAGCACAGCCTCATGTGTCAATGCATCAATACCTCAGCAAAGTTTTGTTTAGTTTATATGTCAACAGCTGTTCCTTGGAGCTCTAAGCATTTACAGGATCCCATTGTTGTAGGCACCAAACAGAAAGAACAACTTGCTCTCTGAAGAACGTGGACTCTGTAGCTTGAATTTCAGTTTTCAACACCATCCATACTCCTGGGTCAGAATCTAATGTTTTGATGTTTGCCTAGCTGATATTTCAGTCTGCATTATGCAATGGACACATGTGGACAATGCAACCATTTATTCCGCAAAACAGTAAGCAATTGTATAAATTTATTAGGTCAGCAGTCTCACTGACTTTACCTGAATTTAGTGTAAGTTTGCAACTAAACACATTTGTAAGTCTGTGGAGAATAAGAACCAAATTGTACGAACTAATCCAGAACAAGACAGGATGTGATGGTTTAGTTCTTTCTTCCCTCCCTACTTCTGTCCTTCCATTTTATTTTCTGCAGTGATCAAGTTATCTGCACTGATGTTTTGGGTTTTTTCTTGGTTATTCTGAACATTCAAAATTATCTGTATGAACAATTATGACTGTCTTTAGATCAGATTTCCTAGTATACATACAGCTCTTTAGATGTGTAAAAGCTGAATGTGATCGACCTCTGAGGTTTCCAGTTTTCCCATACAGCTAAATTCTTGTTATTGTTTGTAGTTTATAGTAGGGTACTACCCAGATGCTCAAGGGAGTATTAGGGCCCTGTTGCTGTACTTCTTGTACGAACATTCTGTTGTCTTTCACATTTCACACTAATTTTTATTCAGAGGGGTTTTTTTTTCTGTGTTTAACTGGAGAGCTTCACTTGAATGCAAGCATATTTTCCAAGTTTTGAGTATTATATCTAAATAACAAGATCACAGATATTGCTGTTTCGCTTCTCTAAGGAAGCTCATTCTACACCTTTCTGTCTGGGAGCAATTATTTATTGCAACAATCAAAACCACATTTATCGTAGCAATTATCTATTTGGGATAGATTGCTGATAGCTTCACACATGGTTAATACAACTGTACTCCACAAGAGTTCAATGAAAGTTAGTGGAGTCACATATAGAATAAGATATGATAGGGCAAGGGGGAATGTCTGTGAATTAAAAGAGGACAGATTTAGATTAGATATTAGGAAGAAATTCTTCACCATGAGGGTGGTGAAACACTGGAACAGGTTGCCCGGAGAAGCTGTGGATGCCCCCTCCCTGGAAGTGTTCAAGGCCAGGTTGGATGGAGCTCTGAGCAACCTGGTCTAGTGGAAGATGTCCCTGCTCATGGCAGGGGGGTTGGAACTAGATGATCTTTAAGGTGCCTTCCA
>Ga0065711_1029249_pt1 | contig 36951 bp, 14 predicted proteins | sample Hoacrofraction12_FD_59098 | JGI IMG/M metagenome (GOLD analysis project Ga0065711, IMG submission 59098) | Hoatzin crop microbial communities from Cojedes, Venezuela - Epithelial fraction 12 v2 (version 2) | ecosystem: Host-associated > Birds > Digestive system > Esophagus > Crop | place... | reverse complement strand
CTAGCTGTATGGTCTTCCCAGCTGATGTCAGGGTGGTTGAAGTCCCCCATGAGAACCAGGGCCTGTGACTGTGAGGCTGCTTGCAGCTGCCTGTAGAAGGCCCCATCAATTTCCTCCTCCTGGTCAGGTGGCCTGTAGTACACACCCACCCTAAAGTCACCCGTGTGAGCCTGTCCCTTAATTCTAACCCACAAGCTCTCAACTTGTTCCTCATTTGCCCCCAAGGTGCCTTTTCTCCTAAACCCTTGTGGTGGTTCCCTGAGGGCTTCCCCATTTCTTGTGCGTCTCACCAAATTGTACAGTGGTGCAGCATGGTCATCATGTTCCTACTGGTTCCAGTAACAGTCTCTTTCTTAACCTCAGACTAACTTTCACTGTTGCATGACAAAGGTATTGTTGATGTGTCTGATGTTGTATCAGAAACTTCCGTCTTTTTCCGTGTCCTGGTACCTAATGTTAAACTAACACCCTAATCCAAAACACCATGCCTTGAAAACAGGCAGTCCAATACAGAAGTCACGCATATACAAGCTTTCATGATTAAGAGAATTAAATAGAGGAGTAAGAGCTAACAACTGCATCTGGATAGTAGCCATCATAATGTTATTTTTAATATACTATTTATTTTTATTTTTCCATCCTCTAGATAATTTTTCACACAGATGGTACAGTGAACTGTGCTTTCACCAATGAGGAGAGTGGATTTGATGCTCTCAAAAGACAGTTGCACCTTAGAATGAAGAACAAGGAAGCCTATATTTTCAGTAATTGGTGACGCCAGTGAGCTCTACAGTTGTTGCAATATCTTTGTTTTAAAATAGTTAGCTCATTAGAGGCAGTGGACTCTGCTTCCATTGGAAAGGTTAACAAGCTGCAACCCAGAACATTTCTACACGCTTTTCCACCCGCCCCCTCAGAGACTGTCTTAGTCATCTGCACAGTTATAGCATGTAAGAAAGACAGATTGTTTGCTGAAATGTGAAGGAATTTTACCATTCTGTGGTACTGGAATTAGCATCTTATTATTATTGGATTCCAGGCCTTTATGACTTGGATGTCTTCATTTTGACTACGCTTCTCAAAAAAGCAGGTCTGTGAAAGAACTTCTGGCTTAACACACAAACATAAAACATATTTAAGGGCAGCATGGTGGAAACATGCTTGATTGAGAGCTGTGGGTATTAATATAATTAATAGAAGCTAAACTTACTTTAGTAGCCTGTATTTACTGAAACAACTTGAGCTAAGCAAAGATTATATTGTCGTATACTGGAAGGAAAACAATTGTCCGTTGTATATCTCTTTTCGTGTCAGAGAAGTGTTGGGTTGCTGGACATACATAGTTTCATTCTGCCACTCTGAAACAGCACGGAGCTCCAGTGTTTACAGCAGTCCGGGGGACTAAGGGACAGCAGTGGAAAGAAGATCTGATATGGGTAGTATTGCCTTTCGAAACTCACAAGCTCTTGTGGAAGTCATGAGAAAAAGCACCAGATTCACGTAGGTTATTAGCAAAATGGCAGAAACGATTTACAACTCAGCTTATTCCCCCATGGAGTGCCAGGACCCCCTCACACCCCAGGCCAGGGTATCAGAGGGTCAGCTGAGTCTTTCAGCTGGCTTGATGACTTTTATATCCAGTCTTGCAAAGGCAGCTATGTGCTGAGCTCTATCCAGATGACCACATATCCCTCTAAAGATGAATTGGCCATAGGGACAACCATTGGATTTGAAATAAGACACCAGAGCTTCTCATTTCAAGACCATTGTCCTCAAGGCTGGGAGGAGGAGGAGTTCTTGCCAAAATTTTCCCGATTTAGACAGCAGTAGATGGCACTGGCAGCTGAAAACATTGTCAGGTGTCAATAGCTGTAAAATCCAAATAACAGACTACCAAATACTCTCCTGAAGAGAAGTCTTGAGAGCTAATTTGTGGGAATTCTGAAGGATTAACTGGTTAGCATCAATTGTGCACTCTGGGTATAAAATCTCCTATATTCAACAAGTGCCATGATCAATTGCATTTGTACATCTCAAACATGTCTTGGATACCTGGTCAGAAATATAAAAAACATGATTAGAAACTTCACTTTTCCAAAGTGTAGTTACTGACACCTGGCTGAAGCAATTACAAGAAAAATGTGCTCAGAACTCCATTTAGTTATGGGGCTATCACGCAGGTTGTTCCCCCCTCTCCTGCATATTACTTCTGTTTTAGCTGACCATAGCCTCCTGTATTTGGGGGTTTTTTTTCGATTGTTTACTACCCATTGTATTAATGGTGATCTATACATACTACTTCCGTGGGTCTGTAGACCTAGTTCTTTTGCTGGAATCAGAATAGAAGGGGTGAAAAGGTGACCTTCTGAAATATGCTCCTTCTATGCCAATGCGTGCCCCAGTGGCAACAGAAAGTATTTGTATTACTTGCCTGATGTTTTCCTCACCTCGAAAGAAAAAGGAAGTTAGCATGGTCTGTGTCCTCTGCAATCACAGCCTTTTCTAAGCGCTTTGGTATGTTATTGTAACTTGCTTTTTTCCCTCTTAAAAGTCTCTTCTGTACTACATTATAAATACCAATAAAATGTTAGTAGAAAAAAACACATAAAATGCATGTTATTTGTTTTAGAAGTCTATGAGATACAGTGACTGTAGGAGGCTGGAATTTTTTACAAGGGGGAGTATTATTTTCACTTTTTAATTTCACATTGACCAATATTTTTACTTTGGGTAAAATAAAAACATACATTTTCCTGAGACTTTACCAAGATAAATTTTCTGAACATTAGGCATTCCAGGATATACAGCCAACTCCTCCTGAGAGGCCAACGGATAGATCTGTTTGCTTTGGGATATGGTTTTCTCCCTCCCTCATCTGTCAGCTCTTGTCTGTGGCAGCAATGTGAAGTATCAGGGACAAAGAAAATCAAAGCTTTAAAATGGACTGGTCCCCACCACCTTCTCATCTCTCCTGTCCTGTTGTGGTTTGGGTCAAGAATTGTGTCAAGGAGGAAAGACTGATCTTTTTCCTCTGCGTATGCTGGGGAAAAGGCAAGCAAAACAAGTGCTTGGGGTGCAGCTGTTGCACGTGCCCTAGGATGGCAGAGATGACAAGGCACTGTGATAGGGTAAGGAACGTCGGAGTGGAAAGTCAGCTGTTCAGCTTGGTCACCCCTTTCCATTCCTGGCACTGAGTCACTGTAGCCATGCTGTTAAATTAAGTCATCTGCATCCTTTCCTCCAAGCCATATTCTTAATACATCTCGTAATCAGCCAGTCACTGCTGTCCCCCAATATTCTCAGATGCTTCTCTTTCATTTTGCCAGAATCGTCTGAGCCGTTCACGGGGCACTGGGGATGCCTAGCAGGCGGATTGTCTTGTGAAGATGGCGGCTGGTGTGCCTTCTGAGTCTCAGTGCAGTCTTTGAACAGTTCATTTATGAATGGGATATATTCCTGTACATTTAAAAGAAAAAAAAACAAAACAAACCCTTCAATTTGTACCTTGACCTATATATTTAAAAGTTAAAAATAGATGTATTTTCGTGTATTACTGTGCAGCAGTTAGATGACACTGTAGGGGAAATCTGTATCCCCTCTCTTGAAATTTTGAAGGCATCAGTATTGCTTAGCCCTGCAGTTCTCACTCTCAAAGAAGCAAACAAGAAAAATCCTTTTACCCAAACAGGTTTTTATTGCTGTTAGCATACAGTTGTACCATATGCATAGATACAACCTTTTGCCCAAGGACTTCTCAGTGCCTCGTAAAAACATATCACAGTGAGTCTGTAAGCATTCCCACCCTAAGACATGTAAGTCCTTAAGCCTCTCTTACAGAAGTTTGCACAGCAAAATTGTTTAAAAGTTATTTTCATCAGTCTGAATAATGACTGAGGTAGGAGCTGATCCATCTGATTTTCATTGTAGCCTCTCATGTAACAAGGACATGTGCTAATAATCTGTAAACTTTCCACAGATCATCTTCCACTGGCAGTGTGATGTTCTCGAAGGATTCTTCCAATTCTTCCTTCTTTTACTGATAGCAATAGACCAGATTTTCTCCTCATAGATGACCAGCTTTAATCTTTATTTAAACTTTTACTGGAAAGCTGAATTTTGCTGTACTAGGCAAGCAATGATTTAAGCATCTTATTCATTAGTTTTGCCAAAATTCATTGTAACCTTTTCTTACTTGTTTTAAAAATGGGGGCTTTGTAGAATACTTTGTGACTGCCATTGCATATGGATCATGAAACTTGCTGGTATTATTGAAACTAGTGTGTAGTGTTGAACACTGCATACCTTGTCTAATTGCAAGCTGCTGTGGAAACGTACTTTGACTTGCTCTTATAACTGCATTTCATGAACTGTTCAAAGATTGAGTCCCTGCAACTCAGGCCCAGTGTGCTGATTAAGATGTACCTGTCTTAACCTTCCATATCCTGTATAGCCAGGCTTTCACATACATTCTCCCAGGGAGGCATGTTGTAGTCTGGGAAATTCTCTGTGGATTTTAGTTAATAATGTTCCTGACTTTTGCTATATATTCTAGTGAAGTAGTTTCAGATGCTAACATTGAATATATATATCACTGTTGGTTTCAGAGTTTGTCCGTTTTGAGATGAACGTGACAGTTTATATTTTGACTTATTTTTTCAGGCTCTTACCAAACTCAAGAAAATCTATTTGCATTTGTTTCACTTGTTTTGTATTATGTTTTCTTTCTTTGAAATTCTACAAACTGCAGGCCTATGCATTTTTAATAAATCACAAAATCACAGAATGTTTGGGGTTGGAAGGGACCTCTGTGGGTCATCTAGTCCAACCCCCCTGCCGAAGCAGGGTCACCTACAGCAGGCAAAATGTGAGACTCAAGTGCGAATGAAGAGCCCAGATATCCTCTCCACACGGACTGCAGCAGATTTTTGGATTCTTCTTTACAAAACTTGACATCACAGCACATGGAATTTTTATAGTAATTTTATAGAAAAGATTACTACTTTGGCAACTATTTTTCTGTTATGAATATTGAGAAATATTCTTTGGGAATTTAGAGAGAAAAGCGTGTTTCAAAATATCATGGCACCCATTTTTGTATTCGTGTAGTTGAGGTCCTAAGGTGACTATCAGCTTTCATACCAGATAAAGTCAACTCCGCAGTGCAGTACAAGCGTTGAGTTCTTCTGTATGATATAGCTAGGCAAGTCTTCGAGCTTGTGAGAAACAGTCTTCATGATTGGCTTAAGTATCAACATCTGCGGCATTTGGAGGAGTGGACTGTTTCTTACAGCCAAAAGAGTACAAAGGAGGGTCTGAATTATAGTCCATGTAGCAAAATGACCACCTTCTCCATTGTGAACATTGTGAATGTATCATTATTTAGTGACAGCAGATAGTATAACGTTCATTAGCTATTAGTTGGCTACTGATTCCGCTGTGTTGACCTGCCTGCTTGGCAAATTGAAATAAATACAATTAAAACAAAGAAATGGAGCTGTCTGCACTCTGGAAAGGACTTTAGATTTGTCTCTGACAGTGATCCATGGCAGACACTTGTGATAACAAGTGTCTACATTTGTCCTACATTAGGAAGGTGTGGGATGACTTTTGTCCCTTAGAGTATTCAATGTCTTGATAATGCGTAATATTCTGAGACTGATTTTAATTTAGAAGGAAGGACTTTGGTATTCTTCCATCAGTATTTTCAAAACTCAGTTCTTTTTTTTTCTTTTTTTTTGTGTAGAAGTTATGTCAGTTTTGTATTTGAAAAGTTTTTTGTCTCATTTATTTCCAGTACAAAATGTTTTCAATTTCTCAACTTTTAACTTGATGGAGGGTTTTTTGGTCCATGATGGTGACAGAAAAAACGTATATACCTTCTCTGTGCTGTCCATTAGCATGCTTCCAGTGTCTCCCTCTTGTTCATCTCCCTTCTAGGGTAAATAATCTTAGTCTTTTCAGAGCATTCAGACAGTCTAATTATTATTCACCATATCTCATTAATCACCTAATGCTGTTTTTACCTCTTTTCTGGCAGTTGCAGATTTTGCTGGGGTTTCATTGGGTTTTTTGGGTCCTGCTCTTGACTTAAAAGGTGCACATTTTTTATTTTGATGTACATTACTTTATAATTGTCAACAATTAATTTCTTGTCCGTTTGTATAGCTGCTTGTGACGTCTCAGCATATCATCATGATCCACCTTTGTCCAAAGTTAAATACCCTTATATACCCTGCAGATGCTGCCACCTCACTGCTCCTGGACCTCCCAAAGCATTAACAGACATCGAAATCGTCAGAGGTGTAGTACAGAACATGAGGCCTTCAATAGTTCGCCTTCTGCTGTACAGAAAATGGACCTGAATGCTATACTCAGCTTTCTGCTACACAGTTTTTTACCCCAGCAGTATATGTCTGCCTAACCCCTTGGCTTCCTTAGTAGCTAGCTTCTCATGAAGAAGCTTGTCACTGGCCCTTTCTAACTGGAGTTACTTTGTCCTAAGTAGCTCTCCTTAGCTGCTATGATACTGACACAGACATGATGAATGACAAGGGATTGAGGCATAGTTTCCTATTACTTGAATCAGTTTACCACATTCAGATGGTTGGACATATGATGGATCATACAAGACTCTAATTCTTTGGTCATTCTGAGATGTCTCTTGTGCACTGACGGGACAACATTCACTTGGCCCGACTGCTTTGGAATGTACCTTTCTCGAGTAAGAGCTTGCCTTCTGCCGGCAGCCTAGCCAATTTTTACTTAAGACCTGCTGAACTCTTGGTGTAATGTCATCGTCTGTACCTGATGACTCATTGTTTTTATAATTACCAGTTTTCTTAAGAAGCTTTTCCACTGACACCTCAATTTCCCAAAGTATATCATCTTTATTAGCAAAGAGGAGCGAGCTTGGATCCTGGTTCCCATCTACAAATCTCTATTAAAGGCCTGGGAACATTAGGCTTTAAAGCATGCCCTGAAGGTCATGATATTTTCTAATGAAACCAAATTTAGAAATATGAAAATCCACCACAAGTAGCATTACTTTTCCACTCAAATTCTGTAATTGGTCCTTTTTGTCAGCTTAGTGGAAGTAGAGCAGTATGTCTGATCTTTTTTCCTAACCTTTTCTCAATTTTTCGATTTATATAGTAAATAAATTGGTAACAGAGCCAAAAAAACCTTGTGAATAGCTCATTTGTCACTCAAGAGAAAATTAAATTTTTGGTTGAAAAATCGCAGTGTTCCCATGTAAAATGTTCTATTGAAGTAACGGAGCGTTCACCTTTCACTCCATTTTCATTCCACGCTCCTCTGAAATTCTTCCTTTTGTGTTTAACTTGCTTCTTATATATATGTTGAATACTTCTTTTAGCATTTTGCCACCTGTGAAATTCTTTGCAGGAATTTTAAAAAATAAAGTAAAAAAAACCCTGGGGAATCGGATTTGAAAAGTGCCAGGCTTGTAATCCAGAGAGGGCAGTACATGGCACCATTAAGGATAACAAGAAGAATTCTCTGATGGGGACTTTAATAAATGTAGTCGTGTGCTGTAATAAAGAGCACGTGAAAATGGATGTGATATAACAAAATTATTCATAAACAGAAATGCAAAAGTTTGTCGTGCTGAGTGGTTACGTGCAGTTATATGGAGCACTAACAAGGCTATCACTAGAAGCTGAGTGCTGGGGTGCTCACACATGTTTTCTAACTAGCACAGAGAGTAAACTGTTTTTATCTTGGAGGATGTAGACAAGGCTTGAGTTGAAGGGGTGCTAAATCTTTCTACTGATTGTTAATAATTCAGAGCCAAATGGCAATAAAGGCTCATGTAGGTCAGCGTAACAAACAAAACAACTTTACTTCAAGATGTTTGATGGAGGGTTTTCAGGCTAAACGCTTTACTGCTTCTGTCTCCTGGATTGTTTTTGATACAATATTATCATATTCTTACCCTGTGCTTTATAAGTAAACAACCAAATGTATGCATGCATGTGTGTCCACACACACACAAGTGTTAATGAAATACAGCAAACTGAAATACTCCTTGAAAAGGTTTACTGTGGAAGCAAGGAGCCCTTGCTAAGCAGCTACTGTAACATTAGAAAACCGGAGGCTGAAAGTCTGCTCACATTCCAGAAGTACAAAATTTCTAGGAAGTGCAGTAATTCAGAGAGTTGGCAAAGCATTGTTCCAGCAACTCACTGAGCTAAAACATCATTTACCTGCAACATCAATATGATCTGAGTTTTATACTATCATTTAAACATTTAAACAGCAACAGATTTACAGCATAGACTCAAGATATGGCTGTAACTAATACTGTAACAAAATCAATAGACAAATGTTTTAGCAAAGGGCAGTCATTGCTGTTTTCACTGATGTGTGTTTGTGTGCATAGCACAGTCACACCAATATGTTTTAAATTCAGCTCATAGGAAGGAGTTTTAAGCTCAGGGATTTAAAGCATTCAGACTTCTTCAGACCAAAATCATATCAAGACACGGCTAGGAGTATCGGTGGCCATGTGTAGAGCCAGTAAAAATCTGTGGAAGTGTTTTTCCACTGAAATTGGCCTTTGGGGATTTCCTTTGAGATTACATTTTAATTGAAGTAGTGAGCCAGTTCTGCATGTGGTGGAAGTAAGGAGGCCGCTAACGTTAGATTTCCTTGCAGAGTCCTGCAGATTTTCCCAGGTTAGTTTAAACATTTGTATTGGACTTAGCCTTCAAGCCGTGGAATGATGAAACACTCTGGACTGTTTCATCAGTGCCTCTCATCTTCAGAAGCTGATTTTAGGCAAGCTATTAGTGGTCATGGTGCTCAGCTGGGATAGTAGCTATTTGCTTTCACATTTCAAGTATTTACATCAATCATCATAAGCATTTTGTCACCTCATAACAACCTGGATTTAAAAATACATATACAGAAACAGGAAGAAAGGTGAAAGCTGAAAGGATGGACAGACTCTCCATGGCTTGCAGCAGAAAAAGGCCTGTGTAAATATCGAGCATAAAAATTATAACATGGAGCATTTACCTCCAGAAGTTACAAAGTGCTGAATACCTTTGATCCACACTCCTCAATCATTAAAGTTTCTAAATAGGTTTTTCTTCATATATATGCGTTTTACCCTGAATTTATGGGCTTAGTGTACTAACTGAGAAATAAAGGCTTACACTGATATTTATTTTTAAATTAACATGAACTCTCGTACTCAAAGCCTATTTCATGAGAGGCAGGTTGTCTTTTCCTTTTATATTTTTCCCCCAGATTAGCTGTCCAGAAACAGAGTCAGAAATACAAATCATTAAGTAAACTTAAGAATTAAAATGTTCTTCCCTCACCTTAACAAGAATTGCAAAGAACAGTTTTTATATGAAATAGGTGAATTCATTTGATTTGCTTCTCAATGGAGAGTGTTGGTGCATGCAGTTTGAAAGGAGCAGACAATACTAGGAAGCTGATTTAAGCTGATGTTTTTTAGTCTACCTTTAGGACTAACTGAAGGCACACACATGATCTGTTTCTATTGTTCAGCTGACAAGTAGTAACTTGTTAAGTTATAGGAGTGCAATCACTTTGAAGTGTGAGCCTATATACTAAGATGTTAATCTGAGGCCCTCTTCTAATTGTCAACAGTAATAAGTTTGCTCACGTGGTGGAAGTATCACTTGCTGGTGTTGGACAAAAGGGTTAATGAATAAGCAAGGCCAAAACACAAAACCACGTGTTGCATTTGGAAATGTTTCCCCAATAGTGTGTCCTTGTTAGGGTGAGGAAATGTCACATGCAGCTTCAGACTATTTACACTGCCTAAAATCAATTTTGAAAAACGTAAGCACTGGCCACAGTGGGGCCCTAGCAAGGATTTGAAATAAACCTCCCAGGAGGAGGATGTAATTATTTTCTCTTAATATCTAAAATATCAGGTTTAAAGGGAAACGATAAAAGCATTCATTCAGCACAAGTGCCTCAGTGTGTTTATTGAATAGAATCATGCAGCCTGGAGGCCAGTACTGTGCTGCCTCACACGCCTGCTATCCCACTAATTTTGCTGGGATTAAAGGGGGTGTAAATGAGTGCAGAATTTAGCCATGGGATTCTAAATCTGCTTTGGCTGAGAAACCACACATGGGTATGTGTACCCCTACATGCGCAGACACACACAGTCCGCCTTGCGCCGCTGCAGGTGGAGGTTGCTGTGGTATGCTTGTGGGGTGGAGTCCCTACAGCAGGAATGCCAAAAATCTTTTTAATCTTATTCACCTCGCAGAACTTATAGCCAGCCTTGACAGTGGCATTTTTGTCTTAGAAATGAATTGCTATTTTCAGAACTAGCCAAATGCACTTAGTTTAAGCTGTACTGCCCTGGCACCGTTCATTCACTTGTGAGTTTCCACCTGTGAGCCAGCTTGATCATGTTCAAATGAGAAATTCGCATACCAGCTTCTTTGAGCAGCAGCATATGAGCATGGGGAGCTGAACAGGAAGAACCTGTAAACTCTTTGCACTGCTGAGAGGTAACTGCATGTCTTTCTTTTAGCAAAATACACTCACAGAGACTGCTGTTGATGATACATTCTTCCTTCCAGCTAGAGACAGCTGCAGAGCTGAACCCTCGGCATTCAGGTGTGAAGCCAAAGTGAAAGGCCCCACCAGAGAGGTTCTTCGGCTGCTCTGGAGCTCTGTGAGGGTTGAAGGTAGAAGGTCAGAGTGACACTTCCAATTTTAAAAGGTATCATAGTGTCTTACCCCATAGTGGTAAGTACTTGATCTTGCAAAGTAGTAAGAATCTCTTGAAAACTACTTCTGTTACTCTTTGTCATCATTAGTAAAGAATTTGTATTCCCCAGCTCTCGGGAGCATCAGCAAGCATAGGGTCTGGGCATCTGTGTGACATTAGGACCATGTACAAACTTAGAGTCAGGGTCTGAACTAAAATTTCAGACATATCAAGGTGACTGGAATTCAGAAGCCACGTTTTACTCTGGGCCCATCTCTGATTTTCACTCAGACATAGTAGGAGCAGAACAAAACAAGCCAGGTCTGTCCAAGAGAGGAGATTTAAAAGCAAAGATGTGAGATCTACAGGAAGGATTGCTGCTATCTCTGGGCCATATTGTGTCATTGATTTTTAGGCTGATCTCTTAACTGATTCCAATTGGGACTTAGACTTAAAAATTGACGATATAGTTTGGCCCTATGTGATGAAGAGTAACGGTTCAGGTCTCCTCGTGGCTCCAGCGATGTAAATCCTGAGTCACTCCACTCAGCTGGAGTTAGGTCACTGGATCTGGAAGAACTTGGAGCCTGTTACTGTGGGGTAAGGGAGGGTGTGGACCCACAGCACATCAGCTGCTTCAGAGGATGGGCCCATCTGCACCCGCTCTCCCTTCAGCTAATCAGATAATTCAAGGCAGCTTACCTCTCTGTGAAAGAAAGATAAACAACCTTGAAGTAACCACAAGATAAAAGCATGCACACAGGTAATCACCATAGAGCAGCTGATGCACTGCAAGTTCACACCGTGTGTTACCCTGTGGTAACTTGTTTGTAGGCTGGTTCTCTCTGAATGCAGTCCTGGAGAGCAAGCTGCAGCCCTTTACATCGCCCTAATGACTGCTACTCAAAAAATATTTGCAGCCTGTTAAGCTGTTTCAAGAAAAAAGAAAAGGAATGGGCTAAAAAAGAGAAGTCTTCCTTTTGGGGATATTTTCCTTATGTTTTGAAGTAAGGCCAGCCTGACAGTTCTTACTAGCTAGCATCTAATAGTACTTAAATGTAGTCCAGTTGCTACCCTTAAGATTCCAGCTTCTGTCTGCTACAATTTGTTACAGCTGTCAATAAGCAGATCACAGTAATAATGACAGTGGAGCCTGCTGACACTTCTGTGTTTAATGTCTGTCATTAGTTTTATTATAAATCCACCTTTATTAGGAGTTGTAACTTGGACAGAGTACATGCTCTTTAAGATGTATTTACCCATATAGTTATAAATGATTGCTTTTTTCAAATCCAGTTATTTTTACATTTACAAAATGCCAAAAAAAGAGAATGCTTAAGAATGGTTTACAATGTAAGAAGGCTTTTTATAATTTTTATTTGATCATTTAAAAATCCCATTGTTTGCCAGAATTCCACTCAGACCAACAATGAAACAAGTTAACACCTCAGATGCTGGGAGATAATAAACTAGAAAATGGCCCCAAACATATGTTCTTTCCAGAAGCCCACAAATCTTGACAAATGCATGGAAATACTGCTTGGGAACATATTGTGCTACTGGAAACACTGAAACCCACAAAACAGAGAACTAACTTCTGCCTTCAGATATAACCCTGCAAGTCGATTAACTATGTTCTGATTAATGCTATAATTTGGCCCAGAAAATTTAGGGCAAAGGCTGAACCTATTGGTTAACACATAACTGCACTGAGCTATTGCATGAATCTCAACCCTGCTTTTAGTCTTACAAATCATTAGCCCTGAAATACCTATTAAAGGCATAAATTGGTAATTTATAGATGAAGGGCCAAATTCACCAGTGCTAGGTCTGGAAGATATATATATAACACTTTCTTGTTTCAGCATGGCTCGTTGCACTCTGCCTTCCTTTGGTGTTTTCTGATGATGGAAAGAGATTAATTTAATTTGTGGTTGGGATTTCATATGAGCCTTGCTGTTAGCAGCTGTTGAATCAGTGCATTCCTCTTTTGCTCTGGCCATTTGCTGCCTTGCTGTCTAGCGCACACATTTTGGTCAGCTGTGGTACTTTCATTCCCCTGCTGCCACCACTGAACAGGGCACTGGTCTTTGGGGTAGACTGGTAGAAGCTGACATAATTTCAGTTTGAATTTGTTCTGGAATTTAACTTAAATTTTTTCACTCTGATGAGTACCACTGAGTGACTGACGGCCAGTCTGCTTCTTCTAATCAAAACATCATAATATTGCTTCAGCACATATGTTTGTTTGGATTAATAATAAAGCCCCAATTGTTGATCAGGAAAAAAAATCTTGCTCTAGGAACCAAAACTATGTTTTGATTGGGATATACTGGAATATTTATGGAAAAATTCCTTTGACCAGAAAAATTGTAATAAACTACATGCTACATTAAACCTTAAAAAAGTGGACCTGCTTTATGTTCCTTCCAAAAAGCAGATCATAATCCAACAGTATCTGGTCAATGCTGATGGATAAACGGGCACTATACTTAAAACACAGGAGAGCCTTGAGGCAGGAAATGATATTCATTTATAGGTACTGGTGCTTCATTAGGAAATCATAGCTGTGAACCAAGATTTTGCTAGTTCTTGTAATGTAAAAATCTGATTACTTTGATTCTGTTCATTGGCAAACTTTTCAAATAGAGGCTTTAGCAATAAATTTGGACAAAACAGAGACTGTACAATTTCAAAGCCACTCCAGGAAAAAAATGCACCTCAGCTGGTGTTTTATATTAAAATTTATACCATCTATCATTCTAATAGATTTTCTCTGATTTGTCCATCATATCATGAGAACAAAATACTATCTTTTCAACTTGATATTGCACTTTTTAGAAAAGCAATCCCTCTTCTAGTTCTCTCCTTTGAAGTAGCTCATAGCACAAGAAGTCCAGCGTCAAGAGTAATTAGACTAAACCATGCAGAAATCCCAATGGATATCAGCAGGTAAGGGTAACATTAACTGCTTAAAAACTAAAAAACAAATCAAAAAGTTTTAGAGGACAAGGAGGGTGAACAAATCCTTTTTACATACACAAAACACATAGGATCATTTTTTTGCGTGTCATGTACTCTGATATTCTTAATTAGCAAAAAAAATTAGCATATTTGGATTAATTTTCTGGAACCCATAAAAACCTATTCTTAGAGGGATTAAATGTAAAAAGATTACTATAGTAGTTGCCATGCTGCTGGGATGTTACAGAGCAGCAGGTTACATGCAATTTCAAATACGCTATATATGTATGTGGACTTTTTCTCCAAAGCACAAAGAGGCTTTATAGCAGGATATGGTCCCTACCTTTCTGCAGGGAAATATTTTTTGGTGTTACGTGTAAACTTTTAACTGACTTTATAAATTAAATTCATGGAGTAATTTGTTGAGGTTCCTTTAAGTATGTTGTACGTCACACTTTTTCTCAACCAGTGGTCTTTCAAAGAACCAGCAAATAACAAAGGAATGGGCCCTACTGCTGGTCTGTAAAGAGAGATGCTATATTTCTGTCAGCTCCATGAGGAGGTGCCTGTGCTGTGTTTCCAGTTACTTAACTGCATTATAAAAAAAAAGAAGTAATATGAACATCTCCCCAGATTAATTCCGTACCTTAAAAACTGCTCTACTTTGTTGTGGATGAAAAGGGAGCTGCCCACGGACATATGTTTTGCAGTGTAAACTGAGGTATAGCACTTAAGAACCTTGAACTAACCTGTGAATGTATCCATTATTTCGAGCTATTATCTGGGCACTCCTTAACTCACTAAAATTAGGTACTCTCAGTTGCACATTAGTAAGGTGCCTGAAAATCCTAAATTGCATGTGAATAGCTCAGCTCAGGGCAACCCATATAAAAAGACTCTAGCCACAGTGTGAACTTGAACCTTGAACCCTTTGCTTCTATCTGACAGAGGTTGCAGAGCTGTATATATTCTAATCTCCATTTTAGAGGGATACATGTGCTAGCAGTAGTATAAGTATCTTGTACAGTTTGACTCCATCATGTTCTTTTTAGCCCCAGTATGTTGATATTCATTATCTTAGATGAGAACAATAATTACGTTTTAATGAAATTTGCAAAATAATGTGCCAGCCAGACTGGGACTATTTATCAGATCATGTAGTTATGTTTTTGAGGTTTTGTACTTTCAAATAATTCAGAACAATGTCTTTTCTGTATTTCTATATGTGTGTTTTATTTTTTAAAAAGAAGAAAAATAAAACAAAGAAAGCGAGAGCTGTAAGAATGATTAGACCTCTGGTAAAAGGTTTCTTAGTGCTGCTGACCTTCTCAGTCTGTTCCGCTTTGCTTTGGTATGTTTGACTGCCCCGGGAGGTCATTATCAAACAGTGGTGACTGTTTTGTCAGGTTTTATTGTTTAATTAGATCACAGTTTATGTCAAAATTCTAAAATTCTTCTGGCACATGCCAAAATTTTCACAGTTTTTAGTTTTTAAGTTGAAATATTTCTCAAACAATAAGCAGCAGCTACAAGGGAGTAGACAAATTTATTTAATATTTACAGTGTGCACTTAAAAATTTGTGCCTTGGGTTGAATTCATTGAAATGTGACATCTTATTTTCAAGAGTATCCTATGGGTAATCCCTTGAAACTTGTATTGACATTAATGTGAGCCTTAAGAAATAGCCCTGCCGAGGCTCACAGTATCTATAGGAAAGCTAATTTTTTCTGCTGATCTTGCCTCCATTCATCTGAAATGCTATAAGATTGTGTAAACAAACCCTCATCTACAGAATTAGAAAATGATGGTTTTGATATGCCTTTCATGCCCGTGAAATTATATGCCTGGAGTATGCAATCCGTGATGCACCATGTTCCACTAATGGTAAGATAATTGGTACAAATTTCTAGGCTAGAGGTAAATGCCAAACTGCCATACCACAAATTTGTTACTTGGATGATCTACTTGTTTCTGAATAAGGCAACCTACCTATCTTTTTCTTTGCCATATTTAATTAGAACCTATTACAGAAATTAGTGGAAAAAGAGGTATATTACTCATTCCTCAATATTCTATTCAAGAATAAATTTTTAGTTGTCATATTCTTATTCATCTTGGGCAGAGCCAAATCAATTAGTGCCTTTGGAAAGACGCAGTGCCCAAACTGAGCCAAGAGTGATGATGTTCAAAAGATCAAAACATGAAATGACCTCATGCGGGTCCCATGTTCTGGAAAATGTAGCTGCTTTTTCCAGCTTTCTCATATGGCCTGATAAAGAGTATTATCCCTCTCAAGACACTTGGTGTCTCTCAGCAAAATAAACCCAAAAGGCTCAAATCTCCCTCACAATAAGCTATTAGTAAAGCTATTCTGTATCTTGATGCTTCAGTGTATGAGGCAGGAAATCATAGAAGCTTTGGGGGGTAATTTATTTCTCTGGAGCTCTCACCGTTAGAAATTTCAGTGTCACTATTCTCCAAGCATCTCTGTTGAATATTTATGGTGAATGACCCCACTGCCAGGGAGTGCCATAAACACTGTAGTATATCAGTGCCCACACATTTGATAGAGCAAGGTCTCTGCTATACCTTCAGAGCAAGCATTATCATTGTCCCTCCAGGTGTAACACAGGGAGCTGAACCACTCACAGAGACAGATAAATGACAAATGTAGATCCCAGACAACAAACACTAGAGTATGTAAGGAAGGGACTAACTACTGCTGCAGCTGTGACTAAAGCCCATGAGCAGGGCAGATGTAAAATGAGGCTGCCCCAAGCAGGCTGGAGCAGCTCTGGAGTGACTCGGGAGGGACAGTTGGCTTGAGAACTTTGATGTCTCCTTATCTTGTCTTCCCTGAAAGGAAAATGGCAAAAAGTAGTGACTCTTACACCGGGGAGAGGCTCAAAGGTGACCATATACTAGCCTGTGCTTTGGGATTGGGTTTGGTGTTTCCAGCACCCATGAAAGCCAAGACACCTCGTCTTGAAGGCAGCAAGGCAAACAGGGCTGCTGCCATCAGTCACAAGGGGATGCTAAAAGACAGGTAACCAGGAACGTGTTGTAGCCATCTTAAGAAGGCATAGTCTCAGTCACAAACAAGACGTAAACCTACCTGAGGCCTGAAAGGAAAATCTGCCCATGTGAAGTTGGTTCCATTTTTCCCCCTGTGTATTTGGCCAGTGCAAGGGGCATGCAGGCAAACCAAACCTCCCCTGCAAGCAGCCAAGGTTCAGTCACTCACTCAGTGTGCTCAAGGCCTGTCCATGTCACTCATTTGCTGGCATATTGCTCCCAAATATCTGCCTACTTCGACTAATGCTGTCCTGCTTTATCAGAAATGGGCTGTTTTCTAGCCTGGCGCTGAGCCTAGCCTCTCCATGGTCCTGCACAGGCTCAGTCCTGCCTCCTGCCACATTTAACCTTCCCCCTGCTGGAGAAATTTTGCAGCCCTCTACTGACTGGATAGAAACTTGCAGATAAAGAAATTTCATCAGCAATTTGTCTAAGTCTGCATTCAGCATTTTTTCAGTCTGGCCATTTGTCACTAGCCCTTCTCTATTATCTGAAGCCCAGTGGTAGCTTTTCATAACTGCCCCAGTTGCAGCCCTTTCCTCAAGTATATTTCTAAGAGGCGTATCAAGCATTTCATTTCACCAACATGTTTGTGGTCTCTAGTGTATGCCCTTATTTACAGATTCCCTAATTGCCCAGTTTCTATATGGCACGTAAAAGCCATCTCAGAAGGTGTCCTGTATTTACTGTGTTAACTTGTAGAGGCTAAAGAGAAAGCAGAGAGAAGCCTTTCACCCTCATAGCTCTATAGAGGAGATCATCATGTTAATTCTGCATGGTTGGGGATAGGGCCAGCTCTCTGAGGATAAGCATGCTCCATGCTTTCCCATGCCTCAAAGCATGAGGAAAACCAGATCCACTCTGTATGTGAAAGGGTATTTGAAAAAAACATTCAAGAGCATGAACTGTTTCTGCAGCGTCTTTGATGTAATACCTGATATTAGTGTCTCATTCACAGAGGGAAGGATAATGCCCTTCAACACCACATCTTATAGGGTTGGCAGAAAATTTAGCTCAACTTTTAGCCCAGCTCTTGTCTGTATTTGTTTCACATCTAATTAATCTCCCTTTTTGCTCCTTCTAGACTGTTTTGCTGAGCTCATGTTAAGGTTTTCTGTTTCTGCTATTACTTTATTATGAATATTATGTGAGGGGTATATTGTGTTGCATATGTGTAACATAAAGCAGTCTCTGCCCTGAGGTACTGGCAGTCTAATACAGAAATGGCTACTGTAGAATGTGGGGAATCTGATTTTTCTTTATATCAAACTAAATGTGGTTAATAAGGCATCTTGCTCAATTTTTGAAAAAATTAAATTGCCAAATTTATTTTGACAGTTTTAAAAATGAAATTGATAAAATTGTGTGCTATGTGACAATATTTATATTCAGAATCAATACGTATGGTAGTATGTTTCAGGGTGAGTTCATAAGGCTGCAACTACTTTGTGGCAGATAGTACAGTACCACATGGCTGCTACACTAATTTCTCTCCTAAAGAACAGCATTGACAGGAAAACGGATGCTATTTGTGGTATTAAAAGAGCATATTGTGTACAGATATTTGTAAACAAAGTATGCTATTAAATTATTACTTTGTATTTATTCAATTATTAAATATCTCTCAATTAGCATTTACTATTAGAGCTTTAGTGCCGAAATGCTCTATTGGATAGGAGCAATGTGCAATTATGGTTCCCTTGTAGTTGTCTGTAAGCTCGTTTCAGCGAATTACCTCACTGCAGCTCCCCACCAGCAACTGATTCCCTGAATATCTGTGTATTCATTGTGTCTACCACACAACCTTTTATTGCTGAGAGCCTTTTCTGGGCACTAATAACACCTTCCCAAAGCATTATTATGATGTTCCAGACCTGCTTATGATATTTTGAGCCCTCCCCAAAAGTCATGTTTTAAAGTTAACTCTTACCCTATTTTCTGGCATTGTAATCAGAAAGGGGCTGTGTTTAAGGTTCAAGCATTAGCATAGTGGCTTGCTGATGTGAACATGCTCACAGTGCCTGTAGTGTGGTGATAGCACGTCACAGCACCATTTTTACTTTGAACACTACTAGTGTGCCCACTTTAGTGGTCAGCAGATTGCTTTCTGACAGAGTGCAGCAGGAGCTGCTGCCTCAGGTAGAAGCAAGATGCAACCAAACCTGCAGTCAGGAAGGTTCTCAAGAGCCTCTGCACAGACAGTTACAAAGCCCCGCGTGGTAGGCCAGCGTCCTGCTGAGAAAACTGTCTTGATATGGAACTATTTTGGCCTACACATGGAGTGATAAAGGACTTCCTTGGTTATTTCTAAAATGTGCTGCAATATACGGTATCTCCAGCAAGTAAGAGGCTATCTCAGCTGATGGTAAGTGGGTAGAAAAGGTGCTGTACCATCTTCCTCTCTAACTTTGAGTCTCATCAGGTTTTGTTCTCCTCTGCCTAGATAGTGGATTGGTGATGGAGCAGTTGTCTTTCACGTATATAAAGGATATTCTCTCCAGTTTCATTTTCAACAATGTTGTCCATATATTCTTATTTCTTCTATTTATGTAGCCTGTGTTGGCTTTCTGTGCTGTCTCTGCCTTCTGTTCTTATCTGTTCCACCTTTTCTCTACATGCTTTCTTGGCTCTTTGTAACTGCAAACCTTAGTTATTTCTGTAGCTTCATGTATTATGGACAATGGATTTGAATTAGGTACCTAGCCCACACGAACCTCATTCTACTGAAGACACATATCCTTAAAGCCTTGACTTTGATGTCACTATTAATCAGCACTTAGCTTTCATTTAGATTTCTAGTTGTCAAATGTGGGGATCAAAACAGATAAGCAGGCTTGTTGAGGGCTATTTGAATAGCTTCAGGCTATTCTTTGAGACTGTACTGGGATGCAACCAATGGGCAGACACAACATTTTGGTAGCAAGATGAGAGGCTTTTAATTTTCTTCTGACAGGTTAGGATTTTAGTACAATCTGTTCAACTGAATCACCAGAGCAATATCTATGATTTGTTTATGGTTGTTATTACTGTAGCATCTGTACAGCTACTGAACAAACAAACCCAGGCTTTTTTATACTGAATGGAGAAGGTGAAATGGAAAGTTTGGAAAAGCTATTAATAATACTATTAATAAATAGTCAGTGGGTGACTATTCTGATTGTGACTCCCAGACACAGTATTCTAGGGTGGTATTGTAGATGTGTCAAATTCTGTCCATGGAGGTATATGCCTCAGAAGTATATGTTCAGCCTCTGCTCCTGTTAATGCTTGTGTAGAGAAACTGAAAATCAAGTTTCCTATTTTGCAGGTGAGAGCTCTGACAACTAAGCTGTAGGCATGCTTGTTCTGCTCCTTCTCTTGCTGATCAGGCTTTGCAGAGTGGATTCCATTAGAAGGTATTCCAGCACAAGGTGAACAAGGGAGTTTCCTCCCCTTCAGCGCAACTTGTGCCGTGGTGGTTACAGGAAAGAGGAGTACAAGGTAATACTCAGTACCTCCTGAGGGAGAGTTGGAAGAGAATCTGGGTAGGGCTCTATTAGTTGTCCTAAATGAAAAAAAAGGGAGAAATGACATCCCATACTAAATGCAAGTGTCTGGTGTTTGGATCTTATCAAGGATCCTGGTTGGAAATAGGAGTCTTCATGTATCCTAATCCAATGCTTAAGTAGCGGTTATTGTAGTTTTAAATTACATCTTGTGCCCCAGAGCTAGCTTCTTTCAGCCAGTCTGGAGTGCAGAGAGAGGCTTACATCGCTGTCCACCTTGTTGTATGGATATACCCTTGATCTTTAGTATCTAGAATATAGTATTTAGAGGGAGATTAGATTGTTGCAGTTGGGATAGGAAGCGTTGCCCTGAAAATTTAAAGACTCTGACATATAAATTATGAAATTGCAGTTGTTAATTGGAAATTGCACAAATCTAGAGGAATTAATCTTGTATTTCTCTTATTTCCATAAGAGAGGCTGAGAGAGGTTCACGTGTCATTACTTCATGCTTCTGTCATAAAGAAAAGCAGGAGAAACAAAACCATTACTGAAAAAAGATCCCAACATGCAAGTTTGAGAGATGTGGTTGCAGGTCAAAGGTAGTTGTTAGCACATGCTGAAGCTTTGGGAGGCACTGGGTTATGAGGCCCTGTTGGAATCAGCTTTTGAAACATTGGAATCTGTTAAGCTCCACAGGCCTACTTGTACCATTTGCTACACTGGTATATCTCACATGCTGGCAAACCAGAAAAAGATGACTGGACAGGTGGCTTTACAGTTTCTTTCTCTTTGCAGCTGGTTTTCTTCATTTACTTCTCTCGTCTGACATCTTGGAATATGATCTGTACTAATTCAGACTTAGAATCTGTGAATCATATTCAGAGGCAATATGGAAGTTACACATTACTAAGTAGTTTGCCTAAGTAACGAAGTCTCAGTGTGTATGTCTAAGTGAGTCTCAAGGGGGTCTAAATTGGTATGATGTGCACAGCGGGAGGTCTGGAAGAAGAGGTAAGCTACCCCAATTTAGACTACCTCCAGGCTTAATTGGCATTCTTCAATTTACTTAGACTCCCCTCGGTTGTTGGCCCAGCATCTTCTCATAAGTCAATTTCTTTTTCACACTCTAGAAACAAAACACAGTAGAAGCACAGGATTTTGAATGTAATCAGACTTATTATCTGGTTTGATCATTATTTTGTAGAGATTTGATTGCTATTTATGATCTGTAATAGAGGTCATTATTTTATTGCATGCTTTCTGGGTATGATTAAGTCACTTAAATGAAGGCTTTCTTAAAGTTTAAGTTAGTAAGCAGAATATATTTCTGATTTCTTGTAATTAAATCTGAATTGTCTACATGCATTGTACTATGAAAGCTTTTTTGTTAGAATATACAGATACAAGTAGATTAATAAAATATAGAACTTTGTGCATCTAAAAATGTTATTTATATAGAAAAATTAATTTTTGTTTTAAATTTTGTGCATATTATCTCCAATGCTGTGATCCCGTTAGTCATGTAACAGGCTTTGAGGGTGAAAGATGTAGTTCCTTATCGGATATGTAGCCCTTAACAGGAAAGGAGAACAGTGTTACTCAACAAAGTTGAGTGTTTTAAAAATACATTTGACATTGTTAACGTTTGCTTTGTTAAACATTATTCAGTGAGTGAGACATGCAATTGTTCAACTGCACTGCAGATTTATTAAATGGATTTTATTCACAAGTGTAGTTCCTTCAGATATTTTTTCTCAGGTTTCTTACGGGCCTGTAATGGACTCTAGCAAGGCTTTAATGCTTCTGAGGAAAACTGAGCTAAGTCCATGTTACTCAGTCTTGAGTGACTCTGTAAAAAATGCCTAGTAGTGATATTTGCCACTCATCTTGTTAAATTGAGGACCTGGAAGGAAAAGAACAAGGAGTAGACAGTGGAGGAGCTGGGCAGCGAATGAGCTGGGCAGCTCCTCCAAGTAGGCAAGAGATGCATATGTCTCGAAATCACATAAAGCTGAAATGCTGTATGAGGAGCATTGCTGAAACTGGAGCCAAGCAAGAGAATTAGGATGAGATGTTGTGGCCCTGGACGGAGAGACTCTGGACTTGAGAAAGGATGACATTGATTAGTGACATGTTGTGCTGGATAGCTTGGTCTCTTCATACACTGTTAACACTTGGTGTGACCAATCTGTCTGAGCCCAGAAGTTCATCTTAAATCTTTGCTATGGCTGCTTATAAGCAGTTTAGCAACGGAAGTATACAAGTGATGGGACTCTTGGCCAAACTGTTTCATGGCTGACTCTCTATAAGACACTGAGACCCTTCGAATCCTTGTATGGACTGGGGACTCCAAAATACAGTGTACAGAAACAGCTTTGTCACCCACACCCCTGAACTTGTCGCAGTACATAAAAGAAAGGCTCCTTTGCCTATCAAGTCAGCACTGGGTCTCTTCTACACTAGTACATAACTTCTCCTCTGTACTTACTTGCAGCAAAATTTTGCACCATTTATGTAATTTTTGTTCTCAGATAAAATATTCATTATGGATGCCCATTGCATGTGAAGCATGCAGGCCAAGCACAGCTGCAGTGCTGATAATATAAATGTTCACCTACGCAAACAGCAAAAATTTCATTACATTGGGGAAGATCAGTTAAATACAAATCACACATAGAAACAAACAAATAAACAAATCCATAACTTCCTGCAGAACCTTTCAAAGTGGTGAGCTGGTTTGGCAGTAGCAGGATAAAGTGCATAATGTATCTCAGAAAGAACCATGAAATATCATATTGAGCATGTTCACCACTGACCTGGTCCCATGTGGTGCTCCTGGGTGCCAACTCAGAGCTGTGGTGAAGGTGCTTCAGCAACATCTTGAACATCCTGGCTCTCAGACAGAGCTCAGTCACACCCCGCCTACTGTTTAGACATCTTTCAGCTTCCCACTCAACAGCAAAATGAGTAATTTCTTAGAGGCCGCAGTTAGCATATGACTTTGTGAGCAATAGCAGTGGCATGAAGGCTCACCAAACATTACCAGAAAGGGTGAGAAGAAGAATAAGGGGAACAATCATACTGCTTTATTTTTTTGTGATGAAACCTGTTTTGGCAAGCTGTTTCTGACTGGTCTAGCCTCATGAACATTTTTTTTATGCTGATGAAAAAATATGGATCACTTTCATATGGCAGAAAAAAAAGATGTCCTGCTTGGTTATGAACTGTCGGAGTGGACAGAAAGGCAGCAGGAGACCAAGAACAACTGAGTGTTTTCCATCTGCCACCTGAACACTAGACTAAACTAGAGAGTTCACATACCTTTCCTGTGGTACTGTGTACCTCAGGAACCTCACCTTTACTAGTATATGTGCCTGCTCTGAATTGTTTCTCAATGGACTGGTAACAACCAGGGCTCACCAGTTGTCTGAATAGCTGCTGTTTGTGTCTGTGACTGACGTCTTGATGGGAAAGGTATAGTAATGGTAGGAATTCAGCTATATTACTGCAAATAGCTACTGTGTGGTTTGTTAGGGAAACCAAGGCAGGAGATGGTCATATTTTTGCTATCCTAGGTTCAAAATGGTGTAATCTCACTCTAGAAAAAAAAAAAAAAGAAACTTGTTTGGGGAATCTTGTGGTTCTACTGTTTGTTTTGTTTTGTTTTTTTCTGAATGAATGTGGTTGAGCTTGGAGATGTATGGGTACCCTCTTTCCCTTTTCTCAGCTTTCCTTTAACTGAAGATTGACCCATCATTTCTGTGCAGCTGCCATAACTGGCCCTATATTTATACTTCAAGTGAGCTTAGCAGACTCCTTTGTCTTAGAACATCATCCTAATATAAAGACTCAGTAACTCAGCTAATAATTGCATGAAAAATCTTTTTCAACAGAATATGCCTTCTATGAAAGCTGCTCATGTCTGTCTTTTCTGTGTACCATATCTTTCTCTCTACATGCTTTCTGGTCTAAGATTTTGACATCAGTCTAGTTATGCAGCAAAATAGGTGGCTGAACGAAAGAGACATTTTTCCTGCCTCAGAAAACAGCATGCAAGTTGAAATTTCATTTTCAAATTTAACTTCTCACTCTTGGAAAAAATACAGTTAAAGTTGAAGTCTCACTTTTTATAGCCTTGGTAACTGTTTCTGGATTTTTGAAGTCAATTCGGTTCTAAGCTGAAGTAATTATGGCACATGCTATAAACCACAAGCATTGTAAACTCAGCATGGACTACTGTATCACCTTGAAAGTGTATCAACCTCCTTTTACTCTAATTTGTTATACACACTTGTTTCTTTGGTTGCTTTTTTTTACCCTCATATTCATCTATTAAAAGAAATAAGAATGGGGCCTGTTCCCAATTCGTAAAAAGGCAGGCCACTTTTGGAACCATGAAACGTAGAATTAAAATGGCTTTAGAATAAAAATTAATAAATCGTACGTTTTTCTCCACGTTGTCCCTTCTGTTAGAAAGCAGTGTATTTTTAACTTAAGGCTATTATTGAGACTGTGTCTACTGCTATCAGTGAGGATCCATTGGCTACACTAATTATTGAAGACATACTTGCTAAATTCAGCATATTCCTGAATGCATAGAACCCATAGAGTATGGACAGCTTTTTTTGTACGAGGCATCTCTAAGCAGTAGGCAAGGAAACCTTGGATGTTTTCTCTTTAACGACTGGCAGATAATGAAAGAACAAACCACTTGCACTGCCTCTTACCTGAACATTTCCTTGATGTTTATAAGATTTACAGAGAGATTATTTTTTATTCTTTTTTCTCATTTTTGCAGTTTTCCCCAGGCCTGAATATGAAATGCCAGACTCCCACAAGAAAGCCTAGGCATCACAATATTTTTCCAGCTTAACCAGCAACTTAAAGTCTCATAAGACAGTTTGCAAATTTCTAGCTCAAACTTGTAGAACCAAGATGTTTACATAATTTCTATAGGGTGGGGCAATGTATTTGTGGGATGGTTACCTATAATAATAGCCAAATTTTCAAAGTTGCTCAGCATATGCAGCATTTGGGCCTTCAGACCCTTACAGAATGGTGATAAAATACTGGGTCCCAAGTAACTGGGAGGAGGGGGAAATGACTTTTTATTACCTTTTTACTTGCTTCAAACAATTCTTTATTTTAGACCACAAGTGTCACTGCATATCAGAATTCTTACAACTTTATTTAGCATTTCTAGGTGGTAGCCATTCAAGGCTTCGAAACAGCTAGCAATAGTTAGCTTTAGGGAGTACTCAAGTACTCACATCAGAGTGTCTGAGCAACTCTAATATAACATCTGTAGATGTGATGCAGGAATGAAAACCTGACCCTCACCTTCATAAGGAATGATGGAATTCTGGTTCCACTAGTGTACAAAGTGAGTCATTGACTGAGAAAATGAAAGAGACCTTGATGGGTGCTTCCAAAAGTTCCTCTGCTGTTAAACATTTATGGTTTATCATATATCCTTTTGTTTTCTAATTCAGGCTGTTCTGAACATGAAGAACAGCTTCATAAAGCCCAGTAGCTTCAAAGAAAAAGGATATCAATGAGAAAGATCTCCACATTGAAATATCTTTGATGACAGGGAAAAAAATATAATATTGCCAGGGCCAACGTCCATAAGGAGAAAGGTGCAATAAGCATGCCGTTTGCACTTTGATCTTGAATGAAAGGTTGTTAAAAACTCTCACTGACTGTGGATAGCACACTCCAGGAGCAACAACATATATTCCAGTCTTAAAATATAGCAAGACAGAACAAACTTAAGGGCTGGTAGGGTGCTTCGGGAAGCTTTAGAAGGTATGGGTCTTGAAAACTCAAATGAAAACAGTCAGTGAGCTTACGAAGAACACATTTTTTAAAGAAAAATCACATACCGTTGTTTTCTAAAACAATGTCTGACCACAAAACAATGTGATTTCTTGTTACTTATAAGTGAAGTTACCTGTAAGAACCTGTTCCTTCCCATACTATAATGTAGCAGAGTGCAAGAGGCATTTCTGAGACTGAGTTCCCTGCCACAGGACCAGTATATTTTTAAAAGAGGCAAAGTGTACTTTATAAGGAAATAAGAGAGGGCCCAAAATGCCTCTTAATTTATTTTTATAATAAATTTCATTAAACAGAATTTTGAAGCCATATATTTTTATTTTTTATGTAATGCTTATAAAGTAAAAAGGAGCCATTTCATGAAAAGGTTGAAATAAGCAGTTGCTAACAATTAAGTCACTATTTTATGGAAACCTGATAAACTTTCCAGGATAATTTGGGACATTTTAACAACATTTTTCAAGGCTGAAAAGAAAAAAAGGGAACCTTAACTGTGGCAGAAGTGAAAAATGATTCCTGTGGCAGCTTCATTTGGACATGGAAAACCTGTTTCAAACCATTCATGGCTCCACCTCTTACAAACTATTTATTATGTACTATAAATTACATGCAACATGCAACATAAAAATTAAATAGAATTGTTCTGGAACCATAGATACAGATTAAGAGTTAATTAAATGAATGCGTGGGGAAAAAACTGCATGAGATACAGGACTAAGGGTTCCCTGCTGTACCTATTTAATGAAGTCTCATCCATCTGATGACTCCTGGACCCACTCTTCAACACTTCCACAAAAATGTCACATTCTTTATGGGGAAAAGTGTGGAATGTGCCTTACCCACATCAAGTACACCATTTTACAATTCCAATCCAATTAATTAAGCCTCTATTCTTCATGCATGAGTGGCCGTCTCTCAGTTACACACCCTAGGCAAAGCTCCAAGGGGGCCAGCCAGCCAGCCAGCCAAAAAAAGTAGGTACATTCCCCGCTCTCATTTACTTAAATACATATTTTTGGTAGAAATCAAATGTTTAAAATTACTTCAAATAAAAGTGTGTATATTTCTTCAGGGCTAGAGCATCAATAACTTATGTCTCAGGAAAATAAGCTTTTCTTATTTTTATTTTTAATGCAGAGTCATAATTAAAGCAGGGAGGAGAGGACAGCCTCCTCTGTGAATGAGAAAATTAGACTCAGTGTAGTGAGATGGGAGGGCAGAAGGAGACTTCTGATGCATGATTAAATGAGGAGGCAGTATGTTGAGGGCAGATGAGACACAGCACAGTGGGAGTATGGAAAGCATGGAGAAAGAAATAAACAGGAGACAAGATGTTAAAGTGCCATAACCTGACTGCACTCCTGAAGAGTTAAAAATGAACTGATCATCTGTAAGGAAACCACACAAGAGGGGGAAGATCTGATTCCAGTCCCACCTCTTTGGGCAGGAATGTTGCTCTTATGTGATTAAGGGAGAAGAGTAACTATTTTCTTCTTACTGCACAGCATTGCACTGTTATTTTTAGCACTCGGTTTCTAAGTATGTTTCCTACAGATCATCTGTCATTTCGGTGTTAGAAACAACCGTGCTATTTTTCTGTAATTACATAGAGTCTCTTCAATTAGGCACTTGTTGGTTATTTTATTTGCATTGATCAAAACCTCCATCAAATTCACTGTATTGTCTGGACACCTGAGATCCAGCTCAGGTAAGCAAATCCTCAGGTTCTCTCTTGTACTGCAACCTCACCCCAGAATCAAAGTGCACATTACAAATAGCAACATATAGAAAAAGCTATGCCTGCCACCTCAGTACAAGCCGTGTGTCAATGTGAGGTCACCTCTTCCAAAATTAGCCATAGTAGTAGAAAATGTTGCAGCTCCCTCTTGTTAGTGCCCGCCAAATGATATTACTCTCTATGGGAAGAATCATGTTAGTGCTGCCCAAAGGCAGTGGCTGTCATTGTGAATAGTCAGTCATTTTAGTCAAAAAAGCCATCGTAGCCCTTCTTGGCTTGTCAGAGGAATTTGGAGTAGGGGTTGGAATTGGCAGGCCTTGCTGGTACTGTAGCATCAGCTCTCCCCTCCTTTCCCCAGTGATAGTTTCTGTGCCAGTGCGTACAAAATGCCAGTGCAAGTATGTCCTTGACAGGTGCTATTAGGGCAGAAGATTGTTTCACCTGTTGCGATTACACCTTTGAACTTTTTTACACTTTTCTGCAGAGGTGAGATTTCCCAAATGAAATTGTATTTTCCAACTGGATTGCAATTTTGAGACATTTCACCCATTTACATATCCCTTCAATCTGTCATCATTGATGCTAGAAGGGAAAAATCTGAAAGAGAAAGCTGACAAGTCCTAAAATTAAAAAGTTATTGATTAAGCCTTTTGACTTGTTCTTTCATTCCAGTATTGTACTCCAGGAAACAAATGTTTAATTTATTTTGGATAAAGGGATTCAATTTGTGATAATACCATGAAAATATAGTATCCTTACAATCTCAAATTTCTCATAGGAAAATGTTAATGAGTCTTTTCTATTACACTAAAAATACTGTGTAGCAGAGCTGATTGAATATTGCCCAAACAATGTTTCTGAACATTTGTCAGAATTGTTGCTTGGTTCAAGAAAATTCATATCCCATTGTACTCACTGTTTGCCAACATTTACGTGAACGATTTTTGTTTAGACAGAGGTTGGTTTGTTCCCGAAGATGTATCAGTTCATTCAAAAACAGAGAACAGATACAGTATCAGGTGATTAAATGAACAACCACAATCGTCATTGTTAATAATAAATGTTTTACTTTGCAAGCAGCCTAAGAGATCAAAATTGTTGATTAAAAATGCAAACATACTTGATATTATCCAAAGCCTAGTTTAGGTATTATTCATCTGCAGAAAAAGGATCAACGCCTGATTGTCAAATGCAATTATTAAACATATTACCAGAATTCAGACTTGGTCCACAAATATTCATTAAGGGGAAAAAAATTTAAAATGTTATCAGAATTCCTTCACTGCAATTGGTGAAGCAGCATGTGTTGTTTAATAGCAAAAAATACTTTTTTTTCCTCATTCCAAAGTGTTTTCTTTTCAAAATACAAGGAAATATAAAGAACTAAGTCTTTATCTTTATTTTGGTGCATTGGCAACATTACAGTCCAAATCAGAGTACTCAATCAGAACTGGGCCTTCTTTGAACATAGTGCTAGTAAAATACATTCATTGCCACAAAGTACATAACCTAAAGTCATTTCAACAAAATAAATGCCTTTGAAACTGTGAGAACATAGTTCATCAGCTCTTCCCTAAATTGTATAGTACAGTTCACTAGCAAGCACTCTGTTCTCTGTAAGTATTAAAATTTGACATGTTATAATTTCATAATTAGGACTTTATTTGGGCTGGAGGAATTGCTGTTTTTTAAAAATTCTCATCACGTTCTTCAAAAACATTTTTATTTTGTTTTTTAAAGAAAGTCATTAGTACTGGGGGAAAAAAACCTCTAAAATGTGATATGAATGTTGCCAATGCAGTAACTTATACCTGAGTCTGTAAAGAGCCTGAAACAATAACATTGAAAGGTAGGATTTGCAAAATTTGTTGTAACATATAAGATTAGTTCAGATATCCCATGATAATAATCTTAAAAACTTAAATGGCAGTTTTTGTAACTATTGTATTACCCCTAAAACTGGTAAGAAAGGAAAGGGTCGGTAAAATATCAGTGGTCTCACACAAGGTGGTTTTCATAATAAAATCACTGATTTCAATAGGCAGTTGGAATAGCTCCCCAAGTTCTAGGATTTAGCCGCGGAGCTCCTCTCCACATACACCAGGTATGTTACTTCACTCCCTCTGGCCCATGTTAAGAATGCCCTAGCGAAGGATGTTTTGGTGTTCATCTGACTGAATAGCCATGAGTTGTCACAGAACGAAGGTAGGCAAGACCAGTAGAAAGCAATTAGTGCATGTAATGTCATTCTGCTCTGACGCGCCCTAGCAGCCTTTTCTGGGAAAGAGAGCTGCTGAATCACAAATGGCCGAGCTCTAGTGAGCTCACAGTTCTCGACTGACTTTGGACTGGTCGTTGCTCTCAGCCCAGATTTGTCATAGCCATTCTCCTGCTAAGTTTGCAACAAGGAGACATCAAACCCATTTCTCTCCCACTCTGCTCTAGAAAATAAAAGGAAAACTGTATTTTCCATATCACAGCAACTTCATTCTCAAAAGCAACAGATCTGGACAAACCCAACTGTAGGACTGAATGAAAATTCTGGATTGAAATAGTGATTTTTGGTGAAGTTGCAGCTAGTGGCTGATATAAAGTTTATGATAGTTGCCCATGTACTCAGCTGAAATTCTAAATGTAAACCACCTTGAACTCTGGGACAGTTCAGCTTTGTTTTTCTATGTCTTTCCAGTGAAGCCAACACCAGTTTTAAGTTTCTCATGACTTTTAGATTTGGTTATAAATATTTTGACTATTCTCCTCGTGCATTATTTCATTTACTGTGAACTTGGTAATTAATCTTTGGGGTTTTTAGTAACTGTTTTGGGGATTTCTTTAAAGGTTTTTGGCTGTGTTTGTTTCTAGAGCCCATAAATCTTACTGTATTTTATAAGACAAAAGATTACTCAGGTGAAGGTATTTAGTACTATCTTGAAATATGTTGGTGGGCTTTTTTTGTTGGATTTCTTAAAGAACTGTCATAAAGGCTGTCAGTATTTAGTGAAATTAGGAAGCACAGTACTCAGCAGACTAAACCAGTAGTTTCTTTTACCTAGAATCATCCAAAACATATTCTTACTCCTTTCCTTCTTTCTCACTGATAGTGTCCTAATATTGTCAGGATTGATGTCATCCTTTGTCCACTCCAGAAGGATATATTCCTTGGAAACTAATTAGTTGGGGGGAGAGAGTGGGGAGAGCAAGCCCTGTCTACTTTAGTGATTGTTTGTGTTTTTTTTTTTAAATAGTAATTTTCATGAAACAGTGGATCCTAATGTAGTGTATTTTTTTATACTCGTGGTTTTCTCATTGTTGACTCATCCTCCATTCATTCTCCCTCCCCCCTGTAGCAAAATAAGAAAAGCAGATTACTGTAAATTTTGGCACAGAAAGGTATTTGCATCGTTTTCTTAGAAGTCATGTGCTTTGGATTTCCTCTTGTTTATGATATATTGAAATGTCTTCCAGATGTTTTTAATTATAAGAAGTTTTCAGGAAAGCAAAGTAATCCGTAATAAAATTTCCTCTACATTTTTTAGAATAGCCAATAAATTAGTGTACTGTAACTTATCAAACTGCCACATAATTCTACATTTGACCCCAGTGCAAAAAGGTCTGGCATTTCCTTAGACAGCTAGTTTGGTCAGAGGCAAAGCAGGCTTCCCCAGGCATACTTTCAGTTCCTCTTCCAAGGCAGAGCGTTCCCTTCCTGGGGCCAAGGCAGCAGTGCGAGCACTCATTGGTGCGAGCGGCTCTGACTTCCTGCACAAACAGAACCACCTCTGCTGCACCGGCTCAGAAGAAGCAGATGTGAGACATGGGGTACGGCAAAGTTGGGATTCAGGACGGAGAGAAAGAGAAAATATTTTAGCTGCTGGTATATGATGCTGGTGCTGTGCTGCATGAAGAGATTTTCACGTATAAATTTTGGGCAGGTGTCCAGATTGCTGTGGTAAAATCTGGAAGAAAACACAATAAAAATAAGGAAATCAGTTCCATTTTCAGGGACATGTGTATGGGTAGGGGGAAGGCTTTCATCATAAAAGACATTTTCAAATGGTTAAAGAACTACACAAGGGACAACAGCTATGAATTCTTAAAAATCTTCCCTGAATCTACTCCCAGTATTCGTTCAGCTGTTTGTTCATCCTGATGACACAACTGATGAGGCTGCTTACTCTAAGCCTGTATTTGTATCAGGAGTTAAGGTAGGTAGGGTAGTAGGAAATACAAACCAGCTTTGCCGTTTCTTTGATGTTTCAAACTGTGTGTGTATGTATGTGTGGTGGTTTTTTTTCTCAGAAATGTGTTACTAGAGAAAATCAAGATCTGAAAGAAAGGTATAGCTTATCACACATCTTGGTGAAAGAGTTGTTGGACATTGAATGAGATTTGCTGTTGGTTCATGGGTTTAGTGGCCTGCATGGATCTTTAGATTTGTCCTCCCAAAAGATCACTTTAAGGGGAACAGGGACTTCAACCCGTGTCCTGAAAGACAGGAGTACAGGAAAGTAAGCATATGCATTTTGTACTAGCCAGGTATGGGGATTCTGTGGCACTCTGAGGCAGATTTGAGGCATTAGGTCGAACTGTATGGTGTTACGAACTGTAAAAGCGGGAAAGCATACAGGATCCTAATGGACTAGGTCCTCCTGCTTGTCAGAATCAGTTCTCTTCCACAGGTGGGATGGGATCACACCAAAAAGAGATTTGTATGATATTTTTGTTTTTTTTCCAAATTCTGTAAATACAGCAGAACTTGTAATAAAGGCAAATTACTCTTAATGTAGCTATCCCGCATTCTCAGGTGGTATAAATGTTGTCTGAATGGTGAAAGAGAGCTCTGTTGGCTTGTACCACTTGACACTCTTGCCTTTTCTCACTAATTTGCCTTGAGTACTATTTCATCAGCTAGATTTGCAAAGAACAGTTAAGAACCATGCAAAACTCCAAGCCAAATGCAAAAAAAATCCAATGCAAAAAAACATTAAGAGGGTAAAAGCAAAGATTTCACCTTGCTATTGAATCTTATTGAATTTAATGCAAAAGCAACAAAACACAGAATTTGGACCTAATTTTAGTGGAAAGGAGACAGAACCCTAAGAAACAGATGTAAGACAAATGTCCCTTCTACACCTCTTAAAGTAGCCTTGCCATTGCAGTAGAAAAGGATATCAGTGATAAGCTGAATTTTTTAAAAGGCTCATGGAAGTAAATTTCGTGTGATTTAAAGGTGATTGGGCAAGGATGGTGGCAGGACATGAGAAGGCAGGAGGAAACTGCTGACCTCATTGCAGTGGCCAGCATGGCTGAGGACTTTGACCAGATTTTGAAAGGGACATAAAATACTAAAGCTGCCACCCTCCCCAGAACTTCCCCTCCAAAATCCCGCCAGGTTTTGAGATGCCAGAATCCATTGTTCCCCATGCTTAGAGTACTTTAAGAACTACAGATCCAGCCATTTCTTAACAAGGGTTCTTTGTGCAGCACCGCTGATGTTGGCTGGTCATGCATTCCTCCACTGCCTGCACTCCATCAGTGCTGTTGTCCGTGCTCAGGCAAAGCTGCCACAGAGAGCAGGGGAAGTTCAGGTTTGATTTAGGCTGAGAGGAAGGGTATCACTTACCCAAGAACAGCTCAACTGCTGCAGTAGGTTTCTGTGGTATTTGTCGTTATCTCATGTTTTAATGTTAAGGAGGGAAAAACTCTTGCCGCTCTGATGACCCTTACAGACAGCAGTGAAGTGAGATGAACCACCTCTTTGGAAAACATTGTATTATTAAATGTTTGACTGCGGTTGTTTATTCTTTGCTGGACACTAGTAGTGCCTGTAGTGCTACAGAGACAGAGGAGTTGCTGGGGAGTCAATATAAAGCTGGGTCTCTTCACTCCTAAACATTTCCCATGCGGAGGGTGTGGGGATTACAGTGGTAAGGAGAATTTTCATGGGAGACAGAGCAGCCTCAGTGGTCAAAGTCTGTCAAAGGCTGTCAAAGACAAAGGCTGTCACCAGCCTGGTGAGCTGAGGAGAATGAAGCAGGAAAAAACAACCAAAGCGGAGGATACACACATTTCAACCAACCTTATAAAATTCTGTACAGACCAACCTTCTGTTAAATTAACCTGCCATTACCTAATCCTATTTTATGATGAAAAGCTGCAATCTGCTGCTGTAGTGCCCAGTCTCTGTGTGTTCAAACCGGCAGTGATTTTAAAAAGTTGTGAGATTTTGCTTAGATTCTTTTTTACTCCACCACTCATCTCTTGCCGAGGAGTTGAGCTTGAAGGCGCTGCCAAAGGGGTGCCCTGCACCCGCGGGCTGTCGCTGGCTGGAGGCTGCAGGCGCTGGCAGTGGGCAGTGGCAGAGCTGCCCTGCTCGGCGGGAAGTGGTGGGTAACAGCTCTGCCAAGTGACAGTGGGTCCTTTTGAGTCTGTCATGTGTCAGCAGCGTTCTTCTTAAGCAGTGGCTGTCCTCTAGACTCAGTTTCACGGGCAGAGAGAGGCAGTTATGCTCCAGCTGTGAGTGTACAAACTCGTCTTTCCACAGACCGCTGCACTGGCAGCCCGAGGCCTCGGTCCCAAGGGGAGGAAACTGGTGTTTCACAGAGAAATCTGGGGAACGTATGAGAGAAGAGGTGAGCTGCAGGTAACAAAGAAGGTGTAGCTTTCTCTGGAAAAAGGATTTAAAGTGCTTCCCGATATTTTTGTTGAACTAAAACTGTACAAGACATGCTGTAAATGTCAGGGAAAGAAACCGGGGGAGGATTACATAGCTCTCAAAATGGCAGCGGTTACTGACCTTCAGCACTTGCAAGGGGCTTACTGAGAGCAGTGAGGGAAGCAGAAATGGTGCTGGTATCCCGGTCTCTGGAGATGTTACACTGGGTCTAAAACACCTGAGAACTGGCTTTTATTTTCACATTTCATTTGCTCTTCACAGCTGCAAAAGGTTTGAGAGCAAAGGAGAAATGAGCCCAAGGTGTTCAGGCAGCCGTGTTTGTGGGAGTGCAGTTAGGTGTCTGCTCCTCAGCCTATCTGTGGGAATAGGGCTGCGGAGGAAATTGTAGGATATTTGCTGGCTGGCTTATCCATCAGGGAATATTTATTTGTTCATTAATTTATTAAATGAACATAGTACAGGCTACACAGTGCAGTTCCTCACTGATCAGTCTTTGTTCAGAGTTTACAAACCATGACTTGATGGGAAGCACAACACTATCGTCCGCCTCCTCTCTTGGAGCTAGTGGTGTATGGCAGGTTACTAGGGGAGATACTGAAAATAAGCCACAATACCATGCTTTTGTAGAGACTGTTGTTCCACTTTTTTTTTTTTTTTTAATTTAGAAGTTTTTAAAGCATATAGACAGGACGTTGATATCCCTATTGCACTGGACTTGGAAAGCAATTGCATTAAGGAGACTATCCACACCAAATTAGAAAATAGAATGCTGGCATAGTTTTCTGTTACATTAAATTTCTCTTAAATGAAAAGGAAGCAAGGAAGCATACAAGAGGTGGAAGCAGGGTCAGGTCACCCAGGGACATTGAGTGTGCAGGGATGGATTGAGGAGAGCCAAAGCGCTTGGAGAGTTAGACCTGGTAAAGGGTGACAAGAAAGGCTCTTGCAGGTACATCGGCAGCACAAGGAAGGCCAGGGAAAATGTGAGACCACTGCTGATGGGGGTAGTGAAGAATACAGACTCTTTTCAGAAGCACCCAGTCAAAGGACAAATGGCAATGGGTACAAAATGAAATACAGAAAATTCCACTTAAATGTAAGAATGAGCATTTTTAATTGTAAGGGTGATCAAACACTGAATGGATTGCCCAGAAGCATTGTGGAGTCTCTGTCCTTGGAGATATTCAAAACTGGACTGGGCACGGCCCTGAGCAACCAGTTCTTGCTGACACTGAGCAGGGTTTTGGACTGGGCAGTCTCCAGAGGTGCTTTCCAACCTCAACTATTCTATGATTTTGTGAAATTCTGTAATTTACAATTTAAACCAATAGCTATGCTAACAATCTGGACCAAATTAATCTCTCTGTAAATCAAATGAATATTCGTTATCAAAACTCTGTCAACTTAATTAACCTAAACCTAACTGTTCTATGAAAGTTTTATTGAATCAGAGGCCAGCAGAAATGTGTGCAGCTTTTGATTCCAGTGAAATCAGCCTGTGTTTTTTTTAACAAATAAATAGTCTTTTCTGAAAGTGAAGCTGGATGGAAGCAAAAGTGAAACTTGCTTTATTGCTTTGAGTTGTTCAAACTGAAAGAAGCAGCAAAAGTAAATGGAGGTCATAGGTAGTGCTAAGTAAACTGAATTAAAAATATGAATTTTTTTATGATAGCAATGCCACTTTTAGTAATATTAGAGTGTTTGCTGATACCCATATTACATTGACAGAGCCCTTTTGATCTTTTGTTTGAGCTTTCTATAGCTCTTCCCCTTTTCATCAAATTTTTCTGACCCAACTGAAGTCTTCCATGGTTGTAAATACCTGTAAGATGCAAGTTGCTATAATTTGTGTGTGACTGTAAGGGATAGACTAGTGTAAATCACCCTAAGAAAGTGAGTAATTTACTCTGGAAGGAGTGCAGCCCACTGCTGTCATTGTTTCCAGGAGGAGGGATGCGCATTTGTGCCCGGGTGTGCTGAGAAAGGTGAAGGCTGAGTTAAAGCAGATCAGGCCTGCTTTATTTTACACCCTCGTATTAGGTGTTTTGCTGATAATTCTGCCTGATCCTAAAGTCCGTTTCCATTCTTGGGATGCTAGCTTGCACACATTTCTTTTGCCACTTATATCCACTAATAGCCACCACGTTACTTGCCTTCCTGCATGCTGTCTGCAGCTACGGCCGCTGGCTGTAAGCTACAGAATCACAGAATCACAGAATAGTAGGGGCTGGAAGGGACCTCTGTGGGTCATCTAGTCCAACCCCCCTGCCAAAGCTGGGTCTCCTACGGCAGGCTGCACAGGACCGCGTCCAGGCGGCTCTTGAATATCTCCAGAGAAGGAGACTCCACAACCTCCCTGGGCAGCCTGTTCCAGTGCTCCGTCACCCTCAGAGTGAAGAAGTTCTTCCTCGTGTTCAGACGGAACTTCCTGTGCCTCAGTTTGTG
>Ga0065711_1029248_pt1 | contig 36952 bp, 23 predicted proteins | sample Hoacrofraction12_FD_59098 | JGI IMG/M metagenome (GOLD analysis project Ga0065711, IMG submission 59098) | Hoatzin crop microbial communities from Cojedes, Venezuela - Epithelial fraction 12 v2 (version 2) | ecosystem: Host-associated > Birds > Digestive system > Esophagus > Crop | place... | reverse complement strand
TCTGCCTGATCTCCGCTAGAAGCTCCTTGTTTAACCATGCAGGTCTCCTGCCTCCTTTGCTAAATTTCTTTCTCAGGGGGATGCATTGCTCCTGTGCATGGAAGAAGTGTTGTTTAAAAAGTGACCAGCAAATAATACATAGCTGTTTGCAGACTGCTGAAATGTTTACCCTAACATATGCTTTCTCACATGCCAGTACATGGTCTTTCACATGCTGGAAAAAAAGATTAAGCAGAGGAGTTAGGAAGATTGAGGTTACAGCTATAAGGCACTCACCGTGTGTAGTTCAGTGGTGGGTGAAACTCAGCCTGGACTTTTTGCAGGGTCAAGGGTCCTTGGCTTTTACAGCCTCTGCTCAGTCTGTAGCTGGGGTGTATTTGTATTAAACAGGTGCCCATTTGTATGGATTTACCATGAGGGCTTCAGCTTTCTCACCACCACCCATCAGCATCAGCTAGAGCCCTGCATGCAGCTGAGGCTGGGCTGCTACTCTGTCCAACTGCGCAGGAATCCTGCACCCAGAGGAGAAAGCTGCAGAGTATATGTTGCATAAATCTTTGCAGGATCTGTGTCCAAGTTGCTTTTTTTAGCATCTACAAAGGAAGTTATTGTAATATCTTGTTATTGGAATACATGCTTGACAAAATGTTTCTAATACATTTGTCCTTCTGCTACGTGGGGAACCAACGGGCCAGGGACAGACAGAAGAACTATCCCATGTGGACATGAAGACACTGAAGCTGCATGTCTACACTGCAGTCACAGGTGTGAAATGTAGCTTCTGTGTCAGAGTTAACTTGAAGCTACCCCAAAATAGTTAAGTGGGCATGCCTCCAGAAACGAGCCAGGCTCACTGAGGCAGTGAGGAGCTACCTACGCACCTACCCAGAGCTTCCTACGGCTGAGTCGACCTCTACCAAACCCGACTACATGAAAGCTAGCTTGAGGATGGCTGTGTAAGCTGCAGGCATGCCTTAGATTTCGGTCTTAATTGCTTCAAAATCCTGTGCAAGTCTCTTGAACGTAGGCTAGTCTCCTTCTTAAGTTAATCTAATCTTCGTATTCTTGGCTTTTTTTCTGTGGGAGATGCTGCTAGTTACTCAGTACTGCCTTTTTTTTCAGTTCCAAGAAAAGAGATACGGGGCTGCCATTTCCCACATAAAGACACAGCCCTTTCAGAGACATCATCAGCACAAGTAGTTCATCAAATATTTCCTGTGGGATACAACATTATTAAACCATTTTGGAAAACCTGATTTTCCCATGTGAACTAGTTGTTTTTCAACACTTTGAATGGAAAATTGTAAGCAGTCACATGGAAATAATTTTTATCTACATTCACAAACTTTCTTTTTTCTACTCACAGAACTGACAATAAATGAGAAAATTATTCCTCCCCATTACCACTTTCACAGATTATCTCTAACCCCTCCTGATTTTTTTGCTACTGGGAATGTTTTTCCTGCAACGTTAATACAAAGTTTGCAGGGCAACTCTTCGTTCCGGGAACCAAAGCAGAGTTTATTCAAATATTATTTTTCAGCTAGCAATTACAAACAACTGAAAGGTTCTTTTTTTGTGTTTGTCCTGGGAACTTATTATTCTAGTGGGAACATGCACGTTTGCACGTTATAGCCCAGAAATATACAGCACATTTATATCTCGAACAGCTAGTACATACGGAGAAAGCCTCATGTGCCCTGGTTATGTGTGATGGGCAATGCTCCCACCTGGTGGTCAAATCGTAACCCTGCGTGTTGGCTGGTCAGCTTTTCAATAGCAGATTCCTCTATCCAGGACAACAGAATATAATGTAATGTAATATAATATAATATAAGTAACCTTTTAAAAATACAGGGTTTGTGAAACTTTCATAACAGGCTTACCCGAAATTGAGGTTTTAGCTTGCTTTATTTTTATTTTATTCAGCTATACTGTTGCTTAACAGTAGTTAAAAGCCTTTCCTATGTGTTCTATACATTGTCCATGCCGACCTGTAAAGTTGCCGCTTGATCTTAATTTTTTTCGACAATCATTCCTTGATCAGCAGGTGGAATATTCACTAATTCTAAAGGTAGAGTACAGGGGTTAATTTCTTTCTGTCCCAGTTGTGCCCAAAAATCAAGTGGCAGAGTAGCTGCCACAGAACGTTGTTATCTTAGAACACCTTTGATATAGGAACATGCTGGTGTGAAGGGGCCATGATGATGGCTCCGCAGTTATCCAAGACAGAGTTGAATTAACAAGGTTCTTCCCAGCTTCATTTAAGAAGAATGCAGCTTTTTGCAATGCTGCTCAACCATTTAAGAACTGTCTTTGCAGCCTTCTGCAGATACGATTTTCATGTGTGTCAGTCTAGCCAAGACCATTACATAGCAGTGAACACGAAGCAGATGACTTCTGACAGAATCCTGTTGAAGTAATCTGCAATAATGCCAGTGTTATTTTACCAGAGGTTACTCAAGCATATAAATGAACAGCATTTGTCTGTATCTTCTTGAGAGAGGTAAAAAGGTAAATTTCAGGTCATATGAATAATGGTGCCATTAGTATTTCTATTCCAAAAAATAGGCTAATTTCGCCATTATTGTCAGAAGCAAAAAGCCCGTTTCAATTTAGAAGGCAAGAACATTGGATTCCTCCTTGCAGCTTGATAGTGCTCTTGATGTTATGTGTCAGAACCCAGCAGCAATGGCAAATTGGAATTATGATGGTCTCAGACTACTTCTAAAGGAAGTTCCTTCTTTTTCTTCCTTTTATGGCCTGTTGTTTGAATTACATTAGCGATTATTGCACCCAGTTAGAAATTGGAAAGTGTTGTACTGATACCTTCTGGAAGAGCTTGCTTGAAAGCATGAAGGCATTTTGCGATCTGAAAAGACGTATTTCACCATAATTTATCTCTGCTGAACGATTGTTCCATAGTAGTGCAAGGTAAGATAACTGGAGGGGGAAAAAGCTTCTGTGCTTTTTAAAATCATTTCTGTGCTCTTTTGAAAAAATGGCTGTGTCTAATTTAGCAAGTGGCACCTAAGGCAAGCTGGAATTTGCATAGAGAGATGTACTCTGGAGAAAGGTTTATATGATCATGATGTGATGTGATCTTTGAAGCTAAATGCAAAATACGTTGTTAGTATCCTGTCCTCAGGAGCATTACATCACTATGGCATGCATGCTCGGAGAGAATATAAGGAATATGTAGAAAGGGCCTAATTATGCAGATGATTTTGCACCTTGTCAGTTTTGTGAGTTTGCGTATGTAAATCTTATGGAAAGCAACTGGTTTTCCTTTGAGACATTCATGTATGTCCTTTTTAGCCTGCTTTCCATTGTTCAGGACATGCCAGGTAGTTAGAAAATCCTTAGGTTGTGTGATTGCTCTTTACTTCTACTTTACAGGAAGTCACAGATACATGTGACGAGTTTAAAAATTGGGAATAGCATTTGGCTTGACTTCAGATTTAAGTGACTATTTGGAATAGTCATTCCAGATGCACAGTGAAAAAAAAAATTCACTGTAGGTGCTTAAGTGGGTTTTTAGAGGGAACATTTTTTCACATTACCTTTGGTCCTTTAAATATAATTCTGCTCAGAGATAGGATATGGCTGCATTGCTCCTCAGGAGTAATGTCCATGGTCCTAGACGCACAGAGGAATGTGTAATTTACACAGTACATTGCAGAAATTCCTCCTTGATCTTGCACCATCAGCCATTTTAGTGCACCAGTCAGGGAATGGAGCTGTGACCTTGGTTCTGTTACAGTCCTTCTTACCCCGTTCAAGATAATTTGTCTGTGCACGGATGCTCCTCAGCTCCGTGAATTTATGTTCAATCCAGTGTCAATCAGGCCTCTTTTTCCCCATGCAATGCTTAGCCCTGAGAGAGAAACAAGATCATGTCCAGAGGGAATGATTCAAGGGGAAGAAGAACATGAAGTGGCTCCTCAAAAGAGCTCAGTGACCTTTAGCTTTCATCTTATTCCTTCCCCATGGAACAACTAACTTCCAGCTTGAGCATACCACCCATAGGCATCTTACCAGATAGGGACTCTTGACAACGTAGTTTAAGTGGAAGCATTAAGAAGGAAGAAATCCAAGTCATCTGTATGGGAGTACAAATGTAAAGACTGCACTCTACAAACTGCCAGCTGGGTGCTTGGTGGGTACCTTCATGCCCTTTGCTTTGTGTGGTGGACCTGCTGCCTAGTCCCTCCCTGGGGGCAGAGGCAAAGGGATGTCAGTCCCCTCGGGCTGCTCAGTCGCAGTTCTTCACCATTCAGTTCACAGAAGCTGGACAAAGAGAAGAAAGAGTCAATTTACAGGTTAGTTTTTTGAAACTCATACCCTAATAGTAAGCTTTACTATTTATTACCATTAATTGGTCCATCACTAGGCAATTCATTCTTTTCTCTGCTTCTGAACCGCTGCTTTTCTATTCTTAATGTCAAAACCTAGGACTTGGAGGCAACAATAAGTGTAGAAGAAGAAAACCAGCAAGTGATGTTAGTTAAAAAGTGCTATTTTGAATCAGGCTAAAACATTTAGGAATTTAAGTCTAATTCAAAATAAGTGGTTGTCAAAAACTGAAGAGGCACTGAAAAAAATCCAAATGAGAATTTTTGTTTTGAAGTGATATTTGACATTTTTAACCACCTTTAAGTAAATGGTAAAAATAAAAATTTTGAGTTAGATGAAAAGCTCAGCTTGATCTTTCGTTTCCTCTCCACTCTCCTCCCATCAAAAAACCCACTCCACAGCAGTCATATTTGCCACGAGAGAAAGAAAGCAATTACTTGTGTCTGACCAAGAGCTAAGCGTTATCCTAATTTTTCAGTTTAGTCACTCAAAGAAGGAATTATTTGCCCAGTGCTAATTACAAAATTCTGATTCATATATTTGGCTGAAAACTTTGCTGGCTTCGATTACCCATCTGCTTGTGGCTGCTCATCCTTTTTGTGCCTTGAAAAGCATGGAGGGTTTCGTTTCTATCCACAACAGAACAGCTTTTTATGATCTAGCTTTTACCATGATCTAGCTTTTACCCCAAACATGTTTAGAGCTTTGAATCATGTTTGGTTATCAAATATAGAATAAGCTTTCGCACTTATTCATGTAGGTCGCTTTGCATAAGAAGTGTCTAATTTCTTTCATACGTGCTTTTCTCAGGAAACTCCAACGCTACTTGGTGTAACCAAACATTTGCCAGTGTGTTCAATGTGTTTTTCTCTGCTGTTTTGTATTTCCATAATGTGCTGGTAAGGAAACAACATAAATTAAAACAAAGGTAATCTCTTTCTTCCATCACTGATGTGATCTCAGGTCAAGTGCAATGCAAGCTGTCAAGCACACATAAAACTCAACATCAGTGTGAACAGGACTAGAAATTGTTTGACGTCATGAATGATTTAGCGATAATTATGTGCCAGAGCTCAAAAATCAGAATACCTTCTATGCTAATATTGTTTTTCCTCCTAGCAAAATGAATGTTAAGCACTTGGGTTGTCTGCTAAATTAGAATAATGGTATTTAAATTCAGTTACAAAACAAGTATTCAAAACTTTTTCCCAACAGCATTTATTCTTGTTTTTCCTTGCTTTAAACAGGACGCAGGCCCCTTCGAGTAACATTCTGCTGTCTTTGGAAAAAATAATCACTCTAAATTTTCTCATCCGTTAAAAAGACAGATAATGGAGATGAATTAACATATAGCATGTATTTCTTCTTTATTTCACTGATCTTCTGAACTTTGTTTCTTAGGCTTCATTCATCTCTCATGCAACAGAAGCGAGAGAATAGCATAAATATGCAGAATTTATTTCTTCATAGTCGTAATTTTCTTTGAAAAGGCTTTCCAAATGGCTTTAATAGGAGACAGGATCATCCAGTGCTGAGAACTGAGTGCTAGATTTTCAACATCTTCATTTTATTCTGAGTGCTAGGAGTAGCTTTAACAGTGCTTTTCAGATGGGGATGTGTGCGACTGAGCACGCTTTAGCACTCAGGGAAGACAAGAGATAACCAGGCATTTAGGAATCAGCTGACAAAATTAAGGGGTCACTCCTGCAAGATGCTGAGCGAGTCCACAAAAAGAATTAAAAGCGGCAGATTTAGCAATCTGCCCCACCAGCTGCAAATACTTCCATCATTTCTAGTAGGAAGGAGAACTACCTTTTGGATTATGGGTTATCCGAGACACATTTACTTAAACTGTTATTTCCCCTCATTGAACACTGCATCAGTAGTAATTGTTTTATGATATCAATTGCCATACAACAAGTTGTCATTTCTGTTGTCATTTCACCCAGTGCCTGGATGAAGCAGGGTACTGGGGAAGAGCAGAGTTTGCAATAGTCTTATCTTGAAAAGCCTAGACTTTTAATAGGTGAGGATAGAGGCTACTTTCAAACACTCTGTCAACTTTCCTAGGACTTGAACAACCATGCTGGGTCAGACCAAAAGTCCCACTAGCTCTTCCGTCACCTAACTGACAGCATTTCATAGCAGAGATCTTAATGAACAAAGAATAAAACCAGAGCAATGCCTGCCCCCTGCACCTTTCTGTCTTCCAGAGAGCTCAGACTGAGGTCAAATGTATGACTTGAATAGCCTCTGATGGATTTTTCTTCCATTACTTTGTCTAATGATCTTTTGAGCCCTGGTACTCTTTTGTGTACTGGGCACTGAGGCAATACAATTCAAAATTTGCTTAGGCGTTGTGTGAGATATGACACCTTCTTCTTGGTTGCAAATTTACTACTTGATAATTTCATTTGACAACCCCCTTCTTGGACTGTGAGAAACAGCCAGTGTTCCCTGTACACATTCTTAGCACCACTCAAAATTTCGTTTACCTTTTATTAGATTCTCCCTGAACCTCTCACATTTCAGGCTAAAGAGTCATAGAATGCATAAACTTTGTGTATTCAACTTTCCTTTAAGTACAACCCTTTTGATACCTTCTGTTTATGTTAGTACATAACCCTGACAGTCTGTGTTACACACATGGTTATTGGGATGTGACAAGAGAATCTGATTTTAACAGGAATGAGAAAACCTGTAGGATTTAATTTTTTTCCCCAAATTTTCAAGAATAAGATATACAAAATGCAAAAATGTTCATTTGAATGTAATTGTATGCTGATTTTTTTGATTGATATCTTTATGATTTTACATCATAAAAGCATGAAAAGGCATCACCACAGGGAGCTCAATAAGGGATGTACTGAATTAATATGGTTAACTGAGGCTCTCTTCTTTTGCTTTTTCTGTGTGTTAAAACTAACTCAGAAATATCTCGGGGTAGTAGTACCTCAAGAGCAATGCTGTTTGGTGGTGTGATGGAGTTCTCCCATCCTGTAGAAGTGCTCGTGCAGCTTGCTAAGAAGATGAGATTTGTTCATGCTAGGTACTACTTTTTCACAAGTGAACTGCAAGGTTACCACAGTCTGCTTAGAAAGAAAATCTAAGTGTGTAATCCTGGATAAAGGTGGTGTCATCTTGTGCTTCCTTCATAATGAAGTATGGTTACAATGCTGAAGGAATACATATCTGATCAGAAGAAACGGGGACCGTGCAATAACCTTGCAAACACTTTCATTGACAGGGACTGCCAAGCAAGCTAAGCAGTCTGCAAAAAGAACCTTGCCCACGAAATCCTTATTCCACATCACACTGCCCTGCAGTCTGCATTCACCATTTATTTTTTAGAATACAAATAGCAGTTTTATTTTAAATGCAATTTGAAAGCCATAGAGCTCGGTCTTGTTCTGACAGCCCAGCCCAGCACCGGCGGCCGTGGGGAGGTGTCCTGAGCCCTCTCTGGGGAGCCGAGTGCTGTGCTTTCGGCAGCTGGGGAGGAAGGGATGGAGAGAAGGGGCAGGCGTTTGGCTGGAGCAGCAGAGAAGTGGTGCTGGGAGAGGTCAGCTCTCCACATCCGACTGGTACAGCCAGCATCGCGCCTGTGATTTACGCTCGGTGAGGAGCATGAGTCATTACACAACAGGTGTAGTTTTTGAGTCAGTCTAAACTCTCACCTCAGTCTAAATGCCTCTGGGGCTCTGTTCCTGTTCTCCAACTGGGTAGCAGATTGTGAAAGTTTGTGTTAGACAGGCATAATAAATGCCAACTGTTAGAACGTGTAGTTGTTGTAAGGCCTTTGACTCCAAAGCATTTGTTTTATCACAAAAAGAGAGGCAAATGTGTGAGATTAATCACTGATTGTGCAAAATTGACAGCCAGCTTCCTTGCTGTATGGATACAGTTGTATGCTGAGTAATTCTGTGTGAACGAAAAGACAAACTGCAGCACGTTTTCACTTCAATATGTCAGTCTGTACAGTAATAGAGTAAATATATATATTCATAGTCTGGCATGCACAAGTTAAAAATGCCTTGATATAAACTGCAAGCTGATAGCAGAAATGGACTTAATAATCTCCTTGCAGTAGGTGCTTGTATCACATGAAGAGCTGTAGAAGTCACTGGTATTTGCATTAGTGATCAAGGCGAGGGCCAATACTCAACCTTGACAAATAATATAAACTCAACAGTGGCCCTGAAGGACTGAGATGTGCATTCAGACGAGGCTATTTCAGATAATGAAATTCAGTGTATGCCAAGTGAACTACTTAAAAGTCTTCCTGTGTACCGAGCCCTGCATATTCATTCTTCTTCCTCTTTCAATTACCTCTGTTGATACGTACTAATATTTGCACTAGGTCTGTTGTGCTGAAATGAGAAAGAAGTTGAATCACATGCAAAGTTAAGGTAGTTGTAAGGAAGCTATGTTGTATCCAAAGGGCAATTTGGCTAGGAAACCAACACATCTGCTCCACCAAGTAGAAGAACAATTTAAAGTGAATGCTGTACTGGAATGTTCTTATTGGAGCTGATGATGTGGCTATAACAGAAGCAAGAAGCAATATGTGACTCAGTTCTCCGCAGGGAACTTTTAGAGTCTGGAAAAAAAACATTGCATTTTCCTTCATTTCACTAATAGGGATGGGAGGATTTAGAAGTCTAGTGACTATGGATGGTATAGGAAGGGGAGATCATGTTTGGTGGTCCTTCAAGCTCTGTTTCAGATTCCTGGTGTGATTCAGCAAATCGTTTAAGAGATTCAGAAATAACGACTGCTCAAAGATGTCATTTAGTGCAGGTAATGGACGTGTCCCAAATGATTACTTTTCCTTCTCGGTCAGTATTTTCTCTTTAAGATGTGGCTAATGATACATCGCACAGGATTTTTATGATCCTTTTGATGACAGTAAATCAGTCTGAACTTTTTACGTGGGAGGCATCAGGGAAGTGTAGTACTGTTGTTATGGTTGTTACTATTGCCCATTGTAGATTATGCTGTTGGGAATGTGACAATTCAGTATAAAGAAATCCAATGAAATGCTGAAAGCCTAATTCTTTACAACAGTGTCTTAAAAGTGCAGCAGTGAGCAAGGTACTGTAGCAGCTTGCCGTGGACCATAATGAAAGGAAAACTCCCTCCTACTAACTACACAGTAGAAGAAAATGATGCCAACTCACTAACAGATCTGTGCAACGACTGCTATACATTTGTCAGAGATAATGCAATCCATCAGCAAAGCCTTAGACCTTTGTTTTGCCAGTCCTTTTCTTCCTTTGCCCAAATACTACTTAAAAGAAAAAAAAGAGCAATGTGTTGTTGAAGGCAAAAGAAAATGGTTTTCTGAAAGGACCCAAAGAGATTCTGATTTAATCACACCTTCCCAGGCATGCCCAGCCTTACAGAGAAATTCATCTCTCCTTGGGCTGCATCTCCTTGGTTGAGAGACCCTTTCAAATACACTTTTGAACTCTGCTGACATGAGCATTGTCAGAGTTAATGGTAGCTAAACAGAGTGCCAGGTGTATTCAGATAGATGGTTGGGATGGCCAATATAGAGTAAAATATTCATGTTCCTGTTTGAACCTTTTCCAGAAGATTTCTTGAGGAGGGTATGAGGACAGTTGGATTAGAGGGTTCTCTTTCATTAGAAACTGTCCAGTTTCTCTAGAAACGAAGCAAAATGTTTCTTGTCTATATTTCCTCCTCAAGGGGATCTGGTCATCCTGAAGATTCACCTGTGGTGTAACTACATAGGAACCAGTTATGTTTGTACGTTTAGGATAACGTCAGTCAAACTTAGCCTAATTTTAAGGCCAAGGGATTGCAAATATTTGACAGACGAGTCAAGCGAATTGTAAAATGCACACACTTTGTTAGGTCTCAGGCACCTATCTATACGCAAGACTGTGCTTTGCATTGCAAGCTCTTTGGGAGAAAGGGGTTTTTAAAAGGTAGTGCTCTTTTGTGTTTGGAGTGTTTTCTTTTATTCACCTCAAACCACACGTTTAACATTCTTGCTTTCATGAGTAAAAGGTTGCTGAAAGAGCTAGTGAGCAAGAGTGGTCAGAGCGCCCCACAGCAAGCCATGCTGGATTCTGTTTCATGATAGCATTAATGCCAAAGGTTGAATTCCCACTGGATTAGTCAGAGAGCAATGGATTTCACTTAGTGTAGGACAGAACGATATTTCCAGATGAGCCAGTAAGAGGTATTACTTTGGTGCGCCTCACCTTGCAGCCTTTCACAGTTAAGCAAAGCGGCGCTGCTTGGAGGAAATGAGGCTGTCTAACTGATACCCTTCTTTTTCTTTCCCAGATTACCTGCTCCTTGGACAAAGGGGAGAAAGGCAGCATTTGACACTTTTCTTTTTCTCTTTTTTTTTTCCAGATCCGGAAGAGTAAAAAAATCTAAAAAAGAGACTGCAAATTTCTTTCATCATTTTAGCTGAGCTTCTTCATTCCTGTTCTCCTCCTCCTTCCGCCAAGACCAGTTTCTGGGGAAGGCATTAAACAGCTTTCAAAACACTCCTCCTCCACTGGCTACTTCACAGCTAATGACTCTGGGTTCTAGGGTGGGGGCCTTGGTTTTTTGGGTCACTTCTATTTTTGTTTGTTTGTTTCTTTCTTTGTGTGTGTGTGCATTTTTTGTTGTTTGGGGAATTTTTTTGTTAAAAAAAACAAGTGGTGATTTCCTGATGCAAATGGTTCCATTTTTCTGGACAGGTCAAGCAAATAGATGAGAGTCATCTTCAAAAACTGGTATTGCCCTTTGCTATGCCTCAGCTTGTGAAACCAACATTAAGATGATGCAAGAGAATATATATTAAAAAAAAAAGAAAACTTGATAATACTTCACTTCTACTCTTCTTTTTCCCAAGAGCCTTTTCCAGTTGCTGGTAGACAGAATTTGACATCAGTTTTACCCTCGGAGTAGAAGGTTTTATTAATAGGAGTCATGAATTTGTGGAGTCATTTGACCATTTGTTAGGAATTTGATGTCTTTCCCAGATGATGCAATGATAGCAAAATGCTTTTTTTTTTCTAAACAGCAGGCAGATTCACTCAACCTTTGATTTTGTTCTGGTTTTGCAGTTAGTTAGTTATAGGAAAGGAATAATCAAGGAAAGCGATATTCCCTTGGGGCAAATTTTGTTGTCAGATTCCGAAAGCATGCACTAATGCACTGCTTGACTTGCCTGCCTTAACTTGAGGTTACAGATAATGAGCTGTTTTCCACATTTATTCATGGGCTACTTAGTAACTGCTCTTTGTCTGACCTCAAGATCTAAGAGAAGAAGGGCAGCAGGGAATCACACAGATCAATTCTTACTTTCATCTCAGTGTGGTCTTTCTTTCATCACTGACTGAATGGACAGGCCAAAGAAAAGGAAAATCGTTGCTAGAGAAGTACGGACAGACAGAACCAAAGTGAAAAACTGTGTCCTAAATACACTGCTGGAGGCGGTGGAGAAAACTGTCTCATGCAGTGAGTTAGACACATGGAACGTAGCCATCATTTTGGCCCATTTTAAAGAAGAAATGTTAAAAAACTAGCTTGCTTGGGCCTTGATTCAGGAAGGTATCTTTGCATGAGAAATGTCAAACGTGTGTAAGTGCTTTTCTGGCTTGTGGTCTTGGTAGGGATCCATTTAATTGTAAGTAATTTTACCTGTCTATATGAAAATCAAGACACGTATATACTGTTTTTTGCCTAACTCCGTTTTGTTCAGGACGAGGTCTTGCTGTGTTAGTCATATATGTATTTTACAAGGAATCAGACTGCTGTCATGGCTTTTGCTATGTAGACAACATGCAAAACGTTGGCTTAGGAAGCAGTAAATCTTTGATGTTTCCTTTTCATGTTCAAAAGCACAGGACTTAACCACCAGCCTATATTAGAGCTTGGGTCTCTGTTCCTGCTTAAACTGTGCATGTACAGGGACGAGCTTCCTGCGACACCAGCAAAAATCACAGCAGTGAGCTCAGCCTAAATCCACATTTAAACACGAATACCTTCTCACTCAGGAGTGTTTGTGTCTGGGATTTTGATTATTGAGGCTAGAGACGTTTTGAGTTCTTTTTTTGGACATCAGAGTTTGAATTTGTTCAAAGCCAGAGATTTAGATTAGGTTCATGCTGTGAAAAGGTTGCACTTCAATCATGTGTTTTCAGAGGGAAGAAGTACAAAAATAACTCTTGCAGTTCTTAGAACTCACAGTTGGCTTGACTGAACCAGCTCATTTAAATAAAGTAAATGTAAGGGCACGTAGCGTTCCCATTCGTGAGCTCCTGGTTCAGTGGTAGCGCTGGGGTAGATGTTCTGAGGAAAGCGGGGTGCTGTGAGGACAGTGGCCCCGCAGCCAGCGCCGAACACGCTCCACGTCGTGTGACAGGCAGAGGGCTATGTCACCACATAGCACTTTCCCACCTCCCCTTTTCCCTCCTCCATCAGCATTCAACCCCTACAGGAGTGGTAGAATATGACTTCCAGTTGTGGCCAGACTCTTTGAAGTGACATTGATGAAATATCAATAATGCAGAACTAAATACCCCAACGATGACTCGGTCCCTGCTTAGTCAGACTTCTCCCTGAGGTCAGGGGGAACATACCGTCGCTGAGTGCTTGGTCAGAGGTGCAGGATGATTTAGTCAATGTTTTTTAAGTTACCTACTGTACAGTGACTAAAGATGCCTTAGATTATGCACAGTAGAATAATAATAATAATTTAAAAAAACCTAAATATTTTTCTTTATCTGTTTCTGATACGTATTTTCTTTCTTTCTGGGAGTGACTTCTTGCAGACAGCGAAGCCAGACTGCTGAATTCATGGCTGGTCAGTTCTTGTTTCTCATGGACTGGCACAAAGGTGTGAAACCAGACTGGAAAATGTTTTTGCTTGATTGTTCGGGCTATTCACCGCCAGCAGGAGCTAATAAGGGAGGTGGTGGATTTTCCATCTCTTGGGGACTGCAGATCAGAGCTGTCATTCTACAATAGACACTATACTCAAAGTTACTGATCTCAGCACACAGGCATGCAGCAAGATGTTTTGCAATATACAGGCAGTCAGAGCTAGCTCTAACATTCTCCTGCTCTTTTTAAATCATTTGAATAAGCTACAGTGGATTATTAGCATTTTTTAGAATTTTTTGTTGTCACGTAAAAAAAATCCCCATGAAATCTATTAGCCTGGAAGCATATAACGTGCAAGTGAAATCTAGAAAGTGAAATCCTACAAAGAAACTAGGCCAGGTGAAAGCATCTGTCATGGGGTCCCCTCCCAGGATCACACCTACATTTCCTTACTCCACCCCCCCACCTCCCTGGAACACTCTGCAGCATTGTGCTAGTGCATTGTGAGCCAAGGAATGGTATGTTTAGACAGCTCCCAGTTAAACTAGAGATCAGCCACCATGCAATTGTGTAAAAAAATAATAAAAATTAAAAAAAAAAAATTAAAGAGCTGCTTTCTTTTATTTTATTCCATGAAAGGAAACCAACATTAAAAAAAAAGTGGAAAAGGATTAGGTGTTTGTCAGCTAATGGCCTATGTTTATAAAGAGTGAGAAAGGATTTCTGTTTTTACATTCTTTCTTAACTTTTCCCAGATGTATAGAAATTATATTTTTGGATGCCTTCCTTTTCTGTCATCAGTTAGACTATATAGGCAAAGAATAAGCCAGAAATTCTGCAAATATACAGCCCATACCATTGCCCTCGTGCTGAAATTCTACAGAATTATTTGGGAACGCCCACCAGCAGGCGCAAAGGGGTCTTCTGGTGCCAGAGTGCTCCTGACGGAGGATAGCGTAGGCTGGGAAGCTGTGTGATAAAGATGGCACTTTTCTGCCTCTGCGCAGGAACGACTGGTGCTCTCGGAAGTCTCTGCCTTGCTGGAAGAGCACCGGGCATTTGCTGCTTCCAGGAAACTGGAACTGTGTAACTTGAGAGGGAGAATTCAGGCACTTTACCCCTTTAAAATAGGGGGGGGGGATACCATTGCAAGTATCCCTACCAGTGTTTTTTCCTTTAGCTGGGACTGGTGTTCAGGGAATTAGCAGACCTTTGACTCATGGTGACGTAGTGCTTGAACTCCTGGACACGATAGAATTTAAAAAAAAAAAAGAGTAGCAAGCAATATGTTTTTGTAAACTCTTAGAATAGTTTGGGTTGGAAGGGACCTTTAAAGGTCATCTAGTCCAACCCCCCTGCAATGAGCAGGGACATCTTCAGCTAGACAGTGTTCCTCAGAGCCCCGTCCAACCTGACCTTGAATGTCCCCAGGGATGGGGCATCGACCACCTCTCTGGGCTACCTCTTCCAGTGTTTCACCACCCTCAGTGTGTCCTGTTCATTATTTAAATGGCTCAAAGGGTGACAGCTGTCTGGGCTGCACTCAATCAGTGATCTGAACCATGCACTTCTGTGACAAGTGTTCCCACATGTGAAAGAAGGGATTTGTTTATTTTTTAAATTAATTTTTTTAAATATAAGAACTTGTGATGCACTCTCTCAAAATACTGAAGTCAACTAGCTTTCCTTACATACTACACAATATTTTTTTATCGAAGTTATGTGGTCAGATTTCTATGTTTAATTATAAAAAGGTGATGGATGTCACTAATGTTTTCCATGTTTGAGAAAAAAGATACATGTCAAAAGCCAACTTTTTTTTTTTTTGCTGAGGATAAAATCAGTGATAGATTAAAAAAAGGAATTTTAGACTTAAAACATATTTCAGAGTAGGCAATCCAGACGGGCTGATGCTTATCTAAAAGAGCAGCCTTTTGTGTAGCTCCAGCTGGTTTAAACACCATGTGTTTAATATAGTAGGACATTTAGTATCAGAATGAATCTGGAATTTGGGAGCTTGGTTCTTGATGGGTGAATGAAGAAGGCAAATCCCTTTTTTTCAATGTTTTTTTTTTCAAACATAGATTTTGTGGTTGGAGTGAAACTTCCCAAAATGTAGTTGTTTATGCCAGAAAAGAATGGTATATGGTAGTGGTTTTGCAAACTATCCTTTGAATATGCAAATGTTTGCATATATACTTAACAAAATCTTACAAGCTCAGTCTGGAAGCAGTAATATTTCAAACGAGATAGCTGATAGTTCTGTGCTGCTTTGTAAGCAGAAGGTCCGTGAGCTCGGCTAGCTGAAAGCAAATACTTCTGCTGTTAGTCCTTGCAAATTCTATAGTGGGTCCCAAGCGTGGCTTTTAATTAAAAAGCACAGTAATCTATTCAGATTTGGAATGGTGAAGCCTGACAAGGACAGTACTTTTTTCTGCTTCAACTAGGATAAACTATCTCCAGGAACTCATGAGATGGTCTTAAATATTTCTTATTAGCTCCTTTTTCCTCACATTTCATTTTATAATAATGAAACTCATCATCCTCTGATGATCTATACCATATGGTAGCCATTTATACTTAGCAAATGACAGCATAATCAAGTCCTTTTCTTTTACTCTCTTTTAATCGATCACCTTACCCAATAATTAAAAACAACAGAGCAATCCTGTGCTTTTGCATGTTTTGAGCTGGTGCTGACCTCAGAGCTGTGCTGGCACGGTGCCTGAACGTCAGCGTTCCAAAGCAGGAACACGCTGGCAGAGGACGAGAAGGAGCCCTGCGGCACCAACTCCGTGAGTCGCTCCAGGGAGTGGGCATCAGTGCTGGCCAGGTAGAAGGGAGGGAAAGAACCATGCTTTCATGTTTTAAAGTATAAATTCAGCTCCCTCCGAAGTGGGTAGGGGGTTTTATCCCGCTTGCGTTACCCACAGCATGAGCAGGTCAGCTCAGTCCGGGTTTGGTGTCAGGTGTGCATCCTAGCGTGGTGCGGTCTTTTCCATGGGCAGACAAGTCTTGCCATCCCAGGCAACCCTTTCCCTGTCTGGTTGCTGCGATCAAAGCAGGAGCAGTGTGGGTGGCCGCTGCTGATGCTGTTATTTTTTGTTAAAGCGAAACGCTGGCCGTGCATTTCCACTTGCTGAGACTGCCTTTGTGTTGCTGCAATGTCCCTTTTAATCCTCAGCAAGCGCAGAGGGTTGAGGTCCGTACCCAGGCAGGATTGGACAAGTGCCTGTCTCCGAGGCGTTAGCTCTTCCTGCTCTGGTGACTTGACCGTCAAGTAGAAGAAAATGGAGCTACTTCCAGGCAAGTTGGCTGAGGACCTGAAGCTCAGTTTTAGCAGATTGATTGACCCTCATACCTAAGCGCATGACAGCGCTCGCTCACAAGCCTCACAGCACACCCCTGGCATTTTGTATTCTTTCGGTTTCTTCCAAGTGCGTTTGTATTGACTGCTGTGTACTCGTAACACCCTGGTTGTAGAAGCTGTCTAGTGGTAGGAGGAATATACGTAGTCCTGTTGTCTCTGCCAGTGGTCGTAGGAGAGCATCTGTCAAACAAAATTACTTACGGCCACTGGGGTTTTCTAGTGATAAAACCTAGCAGTAGAATGACAGAGTGAGCATTTTCCTTTTCTTCTTGCTTGGATGATATTTTTATACACTTTTATATGCAATTTTTTTAAATATTTGCTATTTTTATTGTAGGGTTCTGGTTGGGTTTTTACCAGACCTTCTGGTTGTCTGCAGGCCCAAATTCTCACAGGAATAATTCCCTGCCCTTTTCTCCTCCCCCTTCTTCCCCGATAGACAAAAGCCATTGCATTTGCCACATCAGCTTAGAGCGAAAGAACACCTAGGGCCTGGTCACGCTTCTAGTTGCACTGAAATCAAAGGAAGTGGCATGCAAAGTCGTGCTGGTCCCACCGCAGCGTCTGGGGCCGAACACTAAAGAATCGGGGAACGTACAGCTAACGACACGTGGGGTGGTTTGTGCAAAGCCGATGCGTCAGGGTGGCACCGTCTTCCTTTGCTGTGGTAGGAGCTGCTTCCACCACAATGCGTTTAAATAAGACTGTATATCTCTCTTCATTCTGATGATGCTACTTCTTGTAGGCACTTCCATCTGAGTCGTACCCTAGTGCACTGACTACCTGCAGCAGGGAGGAAGGGTGGACGTTGTGGCTTGTCTGTGACAGCAGATTTCACTGCTCTTGTGGTTAACCCTACAGTGACAGATCCCAAAGAACAAGAAGAAACGTTAAAACTGTTGGTAAGAAGGATAAGGGGAAATTAACCAAATTCAAGGATCTTGGTCTTATAAAATAACCTTTTCTCAGCTGGCATTCTGCAGGGAATTCTACGTATGAAGCTGAACATAAACTTTCAAGTTAATATTTATATTAGCAGAACTGATAATGGAGATGTCTTTCATGAACTGAACAAAAAAAGACACCTGTTCTCTGATTTTGCAAGGGAGAAAGAGGCAGGTTGTTACACTATTTTGCACCATGGGATAGAAAACAAGTTAAAATCCATGCTGAAAGCAAAACTCAATGCAAGTTTGCTCCTGGGACTGGGTGGGTAGGGTAATGAAAAAAAAAAATCTATTCGGTTTGCTAAGACTCGTAAGAAAAAAAAAAAGCAAAACCAAAATGAATGATGCCATGTAATGCCAAGTATTCTCAACTGTTCTGAGAATAATTTTAAACAATATGTATTTATTGTGAGTTCCTTATTTGAAAGAAGAGGCTTGTGGTCTCTGACTGTATAAAACATTTTTCAACATTCTGATTTTTCTGTAACTGAGTCCATGTATGTTCATCCTATTACCAAATAAAAACAATGAGGTCTCTGCTCCATTTGAATTAAAGATGTAGAAGAGTTCCTTTTGTTCTGGTGCTTTCTACATCCCATGCAGGCGCAGCACTTGCCGTTTGCTTTCCAGCGTCCAGCCCTCTGTAGAGTACTAATAGTAATCAACTTTTTCTTTTAAGCATAGTGTGAACATTGCTTGGACAGCAGTCATTGCTCACCACTTACCCCTGTGAGGAGGAGTTAGTGGCCTTACCTAATTTCTAAAGACAGGGAAATTGAAGTAGAGAGTTTGAATAACTTATTTAATAACCTCAAGATAAATCCCTACTTGTTTGGTGATTAGACATGCCAACCTCACCTTTCCCCTTTTCTCTTTTCACTGAAATCACAGCCCATAAGAGCATCTAAACCAGCAGCACATCACACGCCCACTGAAACACTCGCATTATTTTTTTTTCTGTGCCACTCGGAGCGTAGGCTGGTGTCCTGTGCTCCAGTACTGCTTATAGACCTCCTTCCACAGCATTTCAGCTCCATCTCTATGTACCACTTTCTACAAAGTAGTTTATTCCACAGGTAGACTCGGGCAGTGTCTGTGCAGTAGGCATCACGCTACACAAGTAATGACCAGATTTATCCCACACTGCTGCTGTTCTTCTATTCAACCTTTTCCTTAAAAAAGGAAAAAATAGTGACGAAGAGTAGCAGAGACTGAGCCACGTTCTCCAAGGAGGATGTAAAGTTCAGAGATGTTCAATACAAACATGACAGGCTTCGTGCATTTCCTTTTGCCTGAAATTCCAGTTTTAATGAAATGCTTTCCTCTCTGGGAGGTTCAGTAGTATTGATTTCCTGAAGAACGTGCAATGTGCTTGCCACTGTACCTGCTTGTCTTTTTATACCTCAATGGCTTGGTTTGAGTCTTCATGTACCTCCAGTCCTCCAAGCAGAGACGAAACCAAGCTGCAAATTTCTATTAGGTGTTGAGGGTGTCCATGTGGTCAACTGTGATCTTCAACTCAAAAATACAGACTGCCATGTAAGAAAAAGGGAGGAAAAGGTGGTTTGGAAAAGGCCTCTAATGATTTGGATGACTCGCCTCTGCTTGCAAACACAATATCAGAGTCCTTTCTCTGGCACATGTAGCCGGTGACATAAATGTCTGGAACCATTACCATGCAGTGGTTCCCAGAGTGACACCAGCTGCTCGCTGAACCACCACAGAAGGGAGGTAAGTGCTGTGTGACTGCCTTCGGAGCCGTGCCAGGCAATAGAACTGGCGATTGCTGGCTCTGTGAGGACACGGAGGTAGCTGAAGGGAAAGCTGTCTGAGAGCTGGCAACAGTTCATAGGTCCAAAACTTAGGAACATGAAACTGCCGGAATCAGTAACTCTGTTATCTCCACCCAAACTCAGTAACTGATAAAAAGAAGAAAAATACATGTAGTATTGACTCCTTTAGACAGCAAGGTCTCCAGAGGTGAGGCTGCTTTCCCAGTTAGCCTCACCTGAAGCCATGGATAAGAACTGGCAGAAAGAAGACAACGAACGCCTCATGGTGGTGGCAGCATTACAAAAGCATTTTGGTGGCTGGTGGGACTGCCATTCATCCATCACTGCTGAAACTCCTCTTTCTTTTTAAAGGTCCAGTGCGACGTGCAGCTGACTTACTGGGCTCGGGTTCCTCGGCAAACCACCTTACATTGCCAGGTCAGTCGGTACCACCTCACTCGAATTTTCTTATATACGCAGCTTGAGAAACAAGCACTCTCAGTGCTCACTGTCTGGAGATGGACATAACAAAATGAATTCTGCTGCAGGTATGGCGTGTCTTTTACACATCATATCAAAAAAAAATCTGTTCAGTGGGGTTGAACAAATGAAGTGCTGCTTTTAATGGTCTTTACCGCGTTCCAGTTTTTTTAAACAAATACCTTATGTTTTGTGGCTTGCAGCACAGGCTCCACAGACTATTTTAATTTGATCAGCAAATTAATTTGGGCCTGTATCACATGGACATAGATGCTGAAGGGAAAAAATAAGGCTGTTTTGTAGTCCCAAGCATAGCTTTTTTTGTGCAATTCCTATCTAACAAATCCTGCTGTCTCTATTTCAGCACAATAACAATTTTCTTAATCCCTTTATCTTTGTCTCACACAAATGTCAGAAGACAGGGGTGGTAATATGAAACAGTTACACAAAATAATGGCTTAGTGTGAACAAGATACTATTTTGCATGTGCATGTGCAAGGGCATTCATACATACGTGTAATTCACAGTAGGTGAAAGAAAGAGTAAGTCTGCAGGCAGACAACAAGAAATCGCCAGGCAAAAACCCCCAAACCTCAAGGAAAGTACTGAAAAAGTTTTACTACAGATATTTTCATCAGTGGCAGCTGTGCCAGCAGATGAGGTACAGTGTATATAGATGCCAATGTGCAGTAGCACCTTTCTGTGCTGTTTCGGTTCTCACAGAATCACAGAATGTTCGGGGTTGGAAGGGATGAAGCTGTTCATGGTGTGATGCTCTTCTGCAGCCACTGCCTTAGCAGATTGTTACCCCAGGCACAGCTTCAGCCACGGCTTGGGTGTAAGTCAGGAAAAGAAGCAGCAGGAATGCGAGAGAGTTCAAAACACTCTTTTGCCTTTGTAAAACTCCATGGAGCACTGTCCTGCTCGAGAACAAGAATTAATAATCACTGAAAGTAAAACTTAAAACTCTGAGCAGCGTACTCACGGAGGACTGCCAGCTAACTAACCCAAGACAGTTTTTAGATAGAAAGCATGGAACAGGAGATGTCATAAATTCATCATCTTAACCTCTGAAGTTTCTTATCATTGGTAGTGACAGCAAGTATTAGCTGTATATATTACCCATTTCTTATAGGGTCGCAGCAGTTGTTCAAGTCTTGTATTTATATTCACAGAGGAGGCTACTACTTTTTTTTACCCAGGATTTTGTTGCAGCTGGCATTTAGAGGTCTTGCTCTTTGGAGAGATTTTGAAGAGGTCTTGCTTTTTGGAGGAAAAAAAATGCGTTTTGTTTTAAGGAGAAAATTATGGACTGAAACGTTCATGTCACACTACAGCCATAACTCTCTGCTAATGTAAAACTAGCTCAGTTTTTATACATTTTGACTATAGAGTACAGTAATTCTTGTAGACTCTGGTGATGCATCCCCTGACTTCATCTCACATGAAATGTCCATCATGCTTGATTAACTGAAGGCAAACCCCTCCGTACACACTTTTGTCCTGTTCAGATTATCCATGAGATTGAAGCTCTAGGCATTGTCTAGGTTGTTAGTTCAAGTGATCATCTGCAGAGTAGCTGGGTTTTGATGGTCTCTCTTGTTGACCTCACCCGGTGGAAGCAAGCAACATCTTATGGTCAGTTTAAAGGGCAGGACTTGGGGCAGTATATGGTACTCCTGTGCTTTCTTGACTCCTGGATGAAAGGTTTAAACTGTGGCAAATCCACCACATTTGTCCACCTACCCTTCTGTATATGTGCCTCCGATTACAAACAAGTCTCTCATGCATTAGCTATGTCTGCTTATGGGAGCATCCATCACTGCTAATACACAAGAACAGCTTCTGGTGTAGTGCCTCAAGGTATTAATCTATCTGGCGTTGTGTGTAGTGTAGTAGGCTGCTTTTCTGCTATGCATCGGGAGGGGGACTGTGGAGGGGGGCAGGAGGGATGGGGAAATGAACAATTCTTGTTCCTTCATATAAGCATTTGTCCAATCTGCATTGTTCTCTGGAAATTGTTAGCTGATCTGCTGTAAATGTGTTTGCAGATACCCTCAAGTCCTGCCCCACTTTGAATCAACATTGGTGGTTAAACCTAAGGTGAATCAAATCCAGCTTACAGGGTTTGATCAAAAACTTAGAAGCAGATAACAAGCTTTACACTCCCTTCTGCTTAGAAGAACTCTTTGAAAATCAGTTTCATCAGTTAAAGGTGTGTGTCCCTCAGGAAGGGTAAAAGGTTGGCAGCCCTGAACTGTGGTGCTGCAAGCAGAACCTGAGGACCAGCGCTGGGGTGAGATCTTCCTGGTAGCCTACACAGTGAGTTAACTCATTTTTCATCTGAAGTTGTCTACTAAGCGGCATTTCTGGCATTCATTTTTTCATCTGTGATAATCATTATATCTTATGCAAATCAAAGCATAGTGTTGACGTAGGGCAGGTGTTTATACCAAGCAGATAGAGGATGTGCCGACCTCTCTCAAGAACCAAAAGAGGAGTTGTATCAAACAAGGGATAAGAGGAAATACTGAGTGGATGCTGTCCTAGCAAAATCTGAGGTTTGCACGGCTACTGTTCTGTGAGATGCTGGGTTGCACGTCCTGCTGGCCAGAGCTGAGTCCGTGCCTGAATGACACACAGATAGTCTCTCTGTGTGATGCTACCTGTGTAACTATTCTAGTTTCCACTGGCCTTGTCCGAATAACTATGCTGTCTTTCATTGGCTTGATGATAGGCATGATCTTAAAAAATATTTATTTTCCCTAAATTAAAAAAAAAAAGTCTTAGCCGTATCAAAGTTAGAAACTTGTAATACTTACGTCACTCCATAACACTTCTCCTGAGAATCACAACCTATTGAAGCCCACAAAAATCCTGTGAGGTAAATATTCTAATTTTTATTCCCATTTTACACACAGAGAAACTGGGGTGAACGTTATAGTCTAGGTCACACAAGAGGGTGGTGAGAAATCTGGGAACAGAGTTCTGGAGTTCTGAGAGAGAGTCTTCTACCCATCACTTTGAGTCACTAAAGCCTGAAGAAATTAAATGTTATGGATCCCTTTTATCAGCTCCTGTATGAGGATGATAAACAGCACTGTCAGTGTTCTGGATAAACCCCCTTAAACCTATTAGCCAAGTCATCTCTGTTGGCAACAACTCCAGTGAAATTCCAGTTAACAATAAACTTTTCCCCATGCTGAGCAATGTAAAAATCCAATAATGATTTGGCTGAATCCATGCTGAGTACAGAAAATGGAATTAATCTGAAAAGTGAATGTGCGTTAAAGAACAGTAACTGACCTAATGGATATTTTTCAAGCTTTTAATGCATCTCAATCTAGTCTAGTTGAGAACAGGAAAGATTATGACTATGCAGATATCTGGATGTGTATTTCTAACGTTTATCAAATCCATAGGTTTTTTGTTTCCCAAAACATTTTAGAATATGATTAATCACACAAGGAATTTAACAAGACGAGAGTGTGACTGTTCTAGCATTTGACGTTAGCTAGCTCACACAGGGGAATCTTTTTCACTTCTTAGGATTCATGCTGAGAGCAATGACTTTTCTTTTGAAGTGCTTATCATGCTAATTATTGACTTCTTACTTGGTTATTTTGCAAATAATAACTAAGCATAAGACAAATGCATTTTGGTTGTAGTCATGTTTAATTTTTTATTCTGCCTGTGTAAAGATGTAAGAAAGACAGACATAGGTTCAAATAAACAGTCAAGAAGTTGAGAATAGTCATATTCATATGTAGTCTGCTTGTGACTTTCACAATGGCCTGTGGTTTACGGAAAAATCATACAAAACCCTTCAGATCCACTTATTCCTGAATTGTGGGAAACGTGATCTCAATCCAGATTTGCTGTCTTAAGATGTCCCTCTTCAATGGTGTTTTGAAAACAGGGAGGTGTTTAGTTATCTACATGTAGATAGGTAAATATAAAGTTGCTTCTTCATTTAGACTTTTTGATACTTTCATCTTCTGTCCAAACTGTTGTTTCCTAGCCTTGAGAACATTCCTTGGACTTCACCTGTGTTGGTGTGGTCTTCTGGGATGTCCGAATAAGGGCACGATTTCAAGATCAAGTATTCCAAAGTGCTTGAATGCCCAAATTTCAATTTTAGAAATGTCTAGGTTTCATTGTATTTAAGATTTATATTTTTACATCTTTTTTTTTCCTGAACCTTTTTCTAATCCTTTGTAACTACCCATTAACCCTAAAGAGTCCTGCCTCTCAGGCTGAGAAACCCTCCTTTGCACAGACAGGCTGTGCTGAGTGGGATGGATGCAGCTTCTGAGGGATTAATTTCTTGTCCACCAGTGAGTGAATGCTAGGCAAGATAACCATTGTTCTTCCTTTGTCACCGCCAGCCATCCAACCTCAGCTGCATCACCTCAGGAGGCCCACTCACAGCTCAGGAGACTCCTTCCCAACCTTCCACAAGAAATCAGAGGAACATCTAGTGAGATGTAAGCTGCTTGACCAAAGGGGAAGGATGAAGAAGATCCAAAATATTTCCCAGAGCTGGAGCAGAAAATAGCAGAAGAGATAAAGAGGCATCTTCTGGAAGGACACTCTTCACAGGTGGATGGAGAACGTTGTGTAACCATTGCACCAGCCATACTGCATTGTAGAGCAGCTGCAATTCTAGATAAAAGCAAGTGTATGTTTTAGCTAAACAATATAATGGACATTTTGTTAGAAATGTTCTCAGTAGCCTTCTTATTATTACAGCGTACATCCACTTAGTACTAAAATATTGCCTTAAAAGAAGTAAGTGTACAGTACTATCTCCTGTCAAATGAAGGAAGCCAATGCTTTTGTAGATTTTTGGGCTCCTTATGGTGTTCTCAATGTGACCTTCCGCCTACCACAGGTAAGACAACTCCTGTTTGAGACAACATGGGAAAGTTTTTCCTTGCCTAGCTGTACTGAGAATAAATATCCTCCTGTCATGTGATAGGTGTTCAGGAGAATGGAGGTAGGAGGCTGGAGTACAAAGAGTCCTCTTGCTTTACTCGTTGGAAAAAAGACACAGCACAGCGCTAAAATTGTGCTTTGCACCAACTCTGCTGAATGTTAAATAACAGCGATTGTCCTTTGTGGCATTAATCTATCAGAGTTTGATCCCGTGTGTTCTCTTGGTGCACAGTATCCCATGGGCCCAAGTTTCACAGCTGAACACGCCCCTTCTGAAATAGTTCTTCTTGCCCCAGATTTTACACTGTAAGAAACAGAGGCAAATAATTCCTTGCCCGCTTTCCCCAGGTCACTGGTGATTTATGTGCCACCTCAGCTCTCGCTTTCCAAGACAGTGAACTCTGTCCTGTTTGTACTCTCCTCACAAGGAAACCTGCTCTACTTTTTATCTTCCTTGCTGGTCTTCTCCATATCATTTTGTTTTAAAGGTTTTTTTTTAAACAGGAGTATGGGCATAGCACAAAGTACTCAAGATGAATGTATACCACAATTTTATAAAATAATGTAATGACACTTTCTGTTTCATCTTCCATGCCTTTGTGAATAGTTTTTAAAGTTATACTTTTCTTTTTCAACCTCCTTGAGCAGTATGTATTAGTTTCTGTAGAATTATCTGTAAGAATTCCTAATTAATTTATAGCCCTAACGCACATATGGAGTTGGGAAGTTGGGGTTGCCTCTCCCTATATGCAGTGTTCTGCGCTTACCAACACTGAACTGGGGGTTTTGCCAATTACACTGAAGTAAGCTTCCTTCTCCTCTTCCTCTTCTCCTCCTTCTCCTCCTTCTCCTCCTTCTCCTCCTTCTCCTTCTTCTCCTTCTTCCTCCTCTTCTTCTTCTTTTTCCTCTTCCTATTCTTTCTTCTCCTTCTTCTTCTTCTTCTTCCTTCGCTTCTTCTTCTTCCTCTTCCTCTTCTTCTTCATTAACCTTAAATCCTTCATTTCTGTGCCCTGCTGCTTTTCTTCTTCCATCAACACCTTTTACAAATCGCATTTTCTCAATAAGCATGTTGAATAGCAGAGAGGACAATTCTCTTTTACTATGAATGCTGACCATTTCATCTCACTTTTTTTTTTTTTATTTCTTTGCCCCGTTGTTAACTAGTTATTTACCCATGTAAAGTTCACGTGTTACAATCTTCTTGCAGTCCGTGACAGCTCAGTATCTTTGAAAGCCTTTGGAGCCAGGACCATGTCAAAATGGAAAACTGCAAACAATTATTGGCTTCACCAACAAACTCTCAAAGATTTCTGAGGCAAGATTTCTCCTATAAAAACTAGGCTGATCCTGCTCTGTCATAAGCATCCCTGCTACCTACTAATTCTATTATTTATATTTTCTATAAGTTCACTCACAGTGAACTTGTGTTCTCTTGTGCCCTGCAGGTGTGTAACCATCTCCAACATCAAAACTGTGCCAGCCGGTGTATGTAGCACTGCTCTGTGACAGTGGCATTAAAATCATGGCTGGTTGTTGCATGGAAAGAGCTGGGGTGTTTTTCCAGTGTTACAGATGACCCTCGCTCCCTGAGAGGATCACTGCAATTCTGGGCGCTCTCGCCTGAGGTCTGACACCTTTCCTCAGTGTTTTGCTAGGTGTCTCCACTGCCTGAGTGTTCTGATGTCACCCGGTTTCAGTTGTTTTTGTCTCTTTTACCCTCTGCTTGAAGTTTGTGGAGTTGACCTTAACCACCATCAGAATTTGGGACTCCAGCAGCCGGACTGGGTCATTGCCTAAACCAAATGCAAAGTGGAATGCACTTTAAAGCCTCCCATTTATCAAATGCAATTTATCTCTAGGAACTCCATGAGAACTGTATTTTGCTTGTAGAATACCCTGAAATGTTTTACTTTAATAAGGTGTATAGAAATGCAAAATTATACTATCCTTCCAAACACATTTTCTGTCTGTGTTGTTTCCTTCCCATTAGGACACCTTTGGTTAACCGTTTAGCTAGCAGAGTCCTACGTGATTGTTCTCTGGACAAGCAGACAGCGCTGGTTCAGGCTCACTGGGTCACTTGCAGACATTAAACAAGGAACCTCTTTTTGCCTTTCATTATTATCGACAGTTTATGGGGGTTATTGTTTTTGTCTCGCGAGGGACTGATTTTGACTTTGCTCTCCTGGTCCACACTCTCTCCTTTGCCATGAAGCAGAGAGAAGTTGCCATCTGGAGTTTACTGCTGTGGAGTCAAGGCACAGGGGAATGAAATGACCTACCTGAGGTTTCATGGGGAGCGTATATGGCTCCTACAGATTTAATATAGTTCTGATCAGGTTCCTCTTTGCTCTCACTTTTCTCCAGCCAAGTTCATGCTGTGCTGAGTTGCTGTCTGTTAGAGTCCCCTCTAGAAAGCATCTGTTCACCCAAGTAGTTCAGAGGGGTTTCATTTTTCATTTTTTCTGGAACTGGGGAAGGCGAGGAGTGCGGGCAGATACTCACAGGTATTAGAAAGATCTCTCAGGATGTTTCTTCCCTCTTCCAAAGCCTGGGGCTTGAGGCCTAAATGAAATACTGCAAAGTGGGGGAGGAAGGATGTTTGTGCAGACTGCTCCATGCAATATCGGGTGTTTCATGAAAAGAATTCCTAAGCAAAACTAGTTGTGCTGATGGCATCCAGCCTCATGCACGGAGCTGTGTGATGGAGTGGATGGGCTCGTCCTCTCAGTCCAACCCTGACATCTAGTGTATGCCAAAGGGAAATTTTGCAAGTATGAAGCTCAAAAATGAAATCTGTGTTATCTGGGGGAGGTTCGGCTTTGCAATGCACTCGACCTTTTTTACATTGATTATTTCGGAGATAATCACTTGCTCTTTTCTTTGCTCTAATCACTGGATCGCTTTGCTACAGCAAGGAAGTTTGGTGCTCTGTTTTTTGAGAGGGATTTGTTTATTTATTTTTTTAGAAAATGGTTAAAGTCTGAATTAAAAATCTGAATGTTAAAATCCACAATGAGTGAGGCATAGAGAGACCCTTGAGTATTCATTGTTTATATTTTGTGTATTTCTATGTCTACACAAACAGGTATTCGAAAGGAAGATTGGCTTCAACGTCCTCTAAGGCAATTGCAGCAGCCAGAGCAGAGATGGAGGAGGAAGGAGTTGTGGCTTAACAGTTTATATGGGCCTTTCCAATTCTTTAGGTCATGAGGCAGATGGTTGGAGTCATAAAGCAAATTTGGCTCTGGGCTGGCCATGTCCCCACCTCCTTTCTCCTGCTTGTTGAGGTCTGTTGTTCAGTTCTGCTGCTCAGGTATCTGGCCAGCACAAGAATTTCAGGCTGATCCTTCCCTATCTTTTTGCACGTACTCCTTCCTTTGCCCCGAACTTTTCTCCTGACCTCCCACAGACCTGCTAAGCATCACCAAGCAGCTCCCTTGATATGGATCCTGGACTATAGTCACAAAATTGCCGAGGCTGGATGGCACCTCTGGAGTTGGCCAGTCCAAATAGGGTCCACTGGAGTAAGTTATGCAGGGCTGTGTCCAGTATGGTTTTGAAAATCTCCAAGGATGGAGACTCCACAATCTCTCTAGGCTATCTGTGGTAGTAAAGACATGTTTTCTTACTTGTAAATGGCTTTATATGTGTTTCAGTTTGTGCCCATTGCCTCTTGTCCAATCAGTGGGTACCACTGGGAAGAGCCTGGTTCCCTCTTCTTTACTCACTCCCACCAGACATTTATATACATTGATAAGATCCCTTTAAGCTTTCTTTTCTCCAGGCTAAACAGAATACAGAGAAACAAACCTGGGATAGGTATAACTTTGTCTCAGACCCTAAGACCACCTGGGGGCCTAAAACCTGCTTTAAAGGTTGGAGAAGACTTGACAACTTGGAAAAATCCAAAGCTCATGGCAATGTGTCTCACGGTTATAAATACACAGCTTACATTTTACAGGATCATCACACCTGTAAGAACAAGCACTAATGGTCTGTCAAAAGCAGTTATTTTATTTCTAGAATGTGCTTTCTAAATTTGCCGCTGCTTGTCCTTCTGTCCGCTCTGTGTCTTTTCAGAATTCTTCAGGATGTTTGGTATAAGGATGGATTAAGCTTCCCTGCACAGCTCTTGGGTCCGACAGACTGACATGGGTTTTTCTTACAGGACCAGGAGCCAGTGTCATGGAGTAGAAACTGGTTTTCACTCATTGTGTTTCTAGAACTACATTTCTAGAATACTGGTATTTCTGTTTGCACAACCTTGGTCTAAGAGGCCCATGGCTTTTTTGGGGATGTAAGGAACAGAATAATGTGTGCTTATGAACTTATCCAAATACAAGTGAGAAGCCAAAATTTCTAATGTGCTTCACTGATGTGCACTTCCGATTTTTGCTTGTAGATGCAATTGCTGGACAGTCTCTCTGCATACAAGGATACTGTAGGGTCATCTGTACAAAATGTAATCTCAAAAGGCAAGAAGGGCATAGGACATGCAGGAAGATAGTCTGTTATGATAGCTAAACACATCTATTAAATTAAGTGGTGAAAGCATTATACAATTATCAATTTATTAACCAGTAAGACAACATTTCAAACAGAAAAAATATCAGTGTAAGTGTTGCTAAACTCGATGCATGCAAATGCTGCTTTATCTGTGAATATAGTGTGAATTAATGATAGCATCATGAATGTTGCTTTGGGTTTGCTTCTGCTGCGGCTTAGCTGAGCAAGTCACTTAACCTATGGACGTCATATTTAGCGCTACAAAAATTCTCATTACATCCCCTTCAGATGGGTGATGGACTTTCTGCAGTCTTTAGTTGAAAGCTGCTAAAGCGCAAGGCCATTAAATCCCTTTGTCCCAATTCTATCATAAATGGAGACCTGTCCCTTAGTTTCTAGGTAGAGGTTAACTGAGAATTTGCTCCAAAAATATTAGCCATTAACAATCTCCCGACTGCAGTCAGTCTTTCATTCAGTGACTGAAGCACTTCATTCCCCCTGAGGCCTCGGACCGGTTATTCTGCCCAGTGAAGAATTCTGAGGTGAGATGCAGTTCCAGCTGAATATCTGAATGCAAGCTGGCTGCTAACACCCTGAAGCGGTCCATGCCTGTACGCAGGAAATGCAAGTGACTTCAGACTGGAGCATCCCAGTCCTAACCGTGCTGTGGAAAGGCTTCATCTCTTTCTGTGCTTTCCGTTCCCTTCCGTTTCTGCTGTAATTGCCATGGGGGATCTTCGGGCACATGGGGTACAAAAGCATTTCTGCCCCAGAGCACACCAACCCTAGCCATTTGCCTAGGAGAGCAATTTGTGCAGTTTTAGCACTATCTGGTCTTAAAGGGAGAGTTTGGAGCCTGAGGGACAATAAATAAACCCAGCAAACCACTTTCACAGCATTGTACAGTCCACACACGATTCTGCAACACCTGAAGGCTTTGTTTTGGAGGAAGAGACAGTGTTTACCTGATTTGAAAAAAATCATATGTTATTCCCAGATAAAGGGAATCATATCTTATTCCAAATAAACATTTAACACTTTCGCTGAGTGCAATGAGGCAAATGAAATCTTTGAGAAATGATTCATTGCACTGCTTCCCAGGAACATTGCAAAAACTCCTATTTACTTAATTGATCAAGTGAAAAATTACTTTTTAGTTCCTCACATTGCTCCTGGGTGGAAGACCAGTAAATGTTGAATTAACAGGCTATGAATATGCGATTTTAAATGACCTGTAGGAAATGATGTATGTTGCAGCATTTTTATGGCTGGACTTCGAGTTGATCTATACAGGGATGGTAAATTAGGCTGCTGTGCCGTCAGAGATGTCACTGGGACCGTAACTCCTCTTTGGCGAGGAACATATAGTGCTGGGCTTAAAGGGTGCTCTTTTTTTTCATATTAAGCTGTGTCAGCATTCCCCAGGCTCGGAAACAAATCCTCTTCGGAGCAGTGAAGTCAGGTCACACCCTATTAGTGCTCCTGCCTTGTGTTGTTAAGGGTCTTTGTGTCTGAAAATGTGCATTTTCATAGCTAATCCACTGCTAATGTTCATTTGAATCTTTTCAGGACGCTGTGCTCTCACTCTTGCTGTATTGTGCACTGAAAATATTCACCAACTTTACTGGCAAAGCTAGGCTTGAATCTCACGTATTTCTTATCACGTACTTGCTGTGACACACTTTACTGTGTACCTTACGTGGAGGTTGTTATATGAACTATTGGTTGATTATACTTTAAATATTATCTCGTCTCACTGATCGATTAACAGGACAAAAAAATGTACACCTCCTAGGTATCAGGCATCCCATTAATAATATAGCTGGCCTCTTGTACAGTTTAATGCACAATTATTTATTATAAGCTTGTTGATTACATCTTGAAGCTGAATATCTGCAAATGGGCTGTGTTCTCATGAAAGGTGCTGGGTCAGTCACTGTGGCAAATGAAGTCCAAACTAGTGTACTCAGCTGTCTGCCTAAGGATGTTAGAAAGAGAACTGAATTCAGCCTGCCAGGCTAGATGGTCTTTAACTGCCGGCAGTGCTGCTCCATCTAGCGCACAGAGCTATTAAGGTAAGTGCAAAACTACCCAGTTCTACCTATTTTGCATAATATTCTACAAGTACCCGTCTCTGTTCGTACAAATGCTGAAGGCTGTAGCTGGCTGTGAAAACAATTCTTGAGGGAATCAATGAGGTAAACTATTAAAAAAACCCCGCTGTATGCGTATGCCACTGAGTAATGCTGTTTCTTTTACTCAGTTTTGAATCTCCTGTTGTGGTTTTCAATCTTTACAGACTCTCCCAACTGACAACCTAGGATCCAGTTTAAAAATCAGATGACAGAAGAAGAAGTATGGAGCGAAAGGATCGACTGTCCAACTAGTTTATCTTTCACCAACCCAGGAATAAAACCTTTTAAAGAAAAAAAAATCAATAGTCTACCCTGGTGTAACAGGCAGGCGCTGCACTTCTATGTTTCTCTTCCAAGAGCTCTGCCCTCCGTCCTGTTTGCTATGCCAGCGTTAACAGCACTTAGCTGTAAGTTTTTGCACTGCAGTAAATCTACATTTTTCTCCTCACAAGTACAAGCCGTGAGCAGATCCAGGCAGAGGCAGTGTTTGCTTTGTATTTCAGGGACTCGAGAGTTGGTCCCTGCCCTCCCTCTCTCTCCATCTATCCCATCAGCTTTGCACGTGGGAATTTGCACTGCAGTTGGTGTTCTTCCAGCAGAGGAAAGTTGAACGAATGAGGTGAAATGTTAGGAGAAAAAAGCAATTTAAATCATTAGTTGATGTTTTATGGCCCTGTGCTACCAACCACTCTGGTATCTAGTTCCAGGTACAGTGGATTCGTGGTATCCTTTGTGTTAACTCTTACCACCATGCTGCAGGAAGCTAGACCTGATCTGAGATGGATTCCTCATTGACAAAAATCCTGGGAAGCTGCTTTTAGTAAACCAAATGAATCCTTCCAAATCCAGGTGTAAGTGAAATTTCTGTCATCATCTCCTATGATGCTTGCTGGGATTTCATGAGATGCAGATAAGCACTTGAAGATAATTTCAGTTCAAGTGCATGCTTGAGAAAATTATTATTTATAAAAATGAAAGGACTGTTTTTTCTATGTGCTGCCACTTTGAATGACCCAGAATTATTTACACTGCATTATGGAAAATATCACTGTAATCTTAACTGGGGATTGTGTCTCCATCCTTTTCTTCATCTTCCATAATCACTGTTTGCTTTTCTTCAGTAAGCAGCTTAGTGCCTTAAAAACAGAAGGACACACACACAAAAAAAGAGAGAAAACAAAGGAGTTGATTTAAAATATTACTTCTTTAGAAAATACCAGAATAAGAAGAATCTTTCAGTCCTCTCTAATTTCTTGATCCTAATGTCATTTTCCAACATTGTGAGAATTACTCCAAATTTATTTTTGGCACACCAGTCTTGTGTTGTTTAGTGAACTAGAACTGGATCACTGCATTTTTAGCTAAATTTATCAGGCACTCTTAAATCTAGTGTATTTCCGCTACCTGTGAAAAGAGACACTGAAATTTTATCTGAGAACCTGTTTGTTAAAAGGGTTTGGGAAGGTAAAAAAGGGAGAGAGTTCCATGATGAAATAAATACTATGAATAATCTTTGTGGCTGAGTCACTTTATGTGAACATATGCAGGCATGCTTGTTTTCTACATGTATATAGCAATACTACTTAAATTCTGTAAATGCAGGTGCCAAAAGAGACAAATGTTAGAATACCCACATGCCAAGTGCCATCCCTGCTGACATAATAGAGTATCAATAAATTGCAAAAGCAAGCAGGTTAAGATCAATGTTAAAAACACTCAGGTATGTTATTGAAGGCTTTGAGTAAGTAGGAGTTACTGAGGTTTGGGGTTTGAACAAGCTTTGAAGCCTAGCCGTCCTGTAAAGAGTAGAAAACTAAAGCTTCATCCCTGTCATGAAAGCACTGAAGAACAATATGAGACGGTATCAAAAGGAATTTGATTTGACAGTTCGAGCACACCATGGGGATTCCAGACCCTTTGATCAGCTGTAGATATGCTGTGTGAAGTATCTTCCCCTGTATAAGTGTTTCCTTCTTCCAAAGTCCTGCTCTATCATATGGGTAGGTTGTGGATCATACCTTCCACAAATATCTGCCTTCCCCCCCTTCTCTCTGTCTGTCTTTCTATTTTTCTCTCTCATACTTGAAACAGTAAGTCTACCTATTACAGATCTTGAGGCTTTTATGTGCTACCAAGATATCACAATTACTGTAACTGCTCTCTTTATTAGAAATTAAATGAATTGAGTGAAGAGAGGACAATGTGTTAGATAGAAAATGTTCTTCATCCCTATTTTAACAGATTGTGTTGGTTTTGCCAGTTCCCAGTGAAAGCCAAGTGACCTGTAAGATATATTTTATGCCCATATTCCTTGGTGTGGAGTTTAACATAGTCTAAAAACAGGATGAGGGTTACCATTGTGTCGAGACCAACGAAATCCCTCCCTAATTCGGTCTCCTGCGGTTTGCTCTCAGTCTGTGCCAACCAGCCGAGTTGTTCAGTCAGAGCAACCTATTTTGCTTCTTTCTGCATTGAAAGCCCTCTCACAGAGAAGGCTTTCAGTCTGGACGAGCTCTGAAAATAGAGCAATACCACACAGGAAGATTTTCTTCAACTTTGGAATCTTGTCAAGAGGTGATGAATTAATGAAAATGCTAACCTATACTGCCCTTCATTTAAGTTAGCTCCTGCTTCATCTATATGGAGGTCTTGTGAAATAGCTGGTTTCAGTGGGACCAGGAGATAAACTGAAAAGCGTGAATGAATATTCACAAAGGACTTCATTTGTTCGAGCAGCTACTGAGTAACCGATGTTGTTAAATGCAAAGAATTATGCCTTTTTATGGAGATGGATGTAAATATTTCCCACTCAGACTTCTATTCATATAGGCCACTTAGGCAAATACAGTCAATTTTGTTTTTCCTATTGTCCTTTTTTTTAAGGGAGGATATTTTTTTGGTTTATTGTTGTTATTTTTTCTTCATGCAGCATTTGAGGAACAAGAAAAACATAGCTAAAATAAGCTTAAATTGTGAAGCTATAATGGATCATTTGATGAGAGGTAACCTATCTTTTAGGTAGACTCAGAAATAAGAGATCAGGAATGTAAGCTAAATAGAGCTGCGCTGTGCTTTATGATCATGTCTCTTACTTGAATTATGAAGTGATGAAAGAAAAATATGTTTATGTAATTTTGATGGCTTGATTACACTATATAAACTAGCCTTATTAGAGCAGATGCTAGAGACAGCTGGAAGATAGCAGCCAAGCAGAGGTCCCCAGCTCTTGGCTGGACCCGCATCAGTAGTGTGCCAGACGCTTACCCCAGTCCGTAGCAAGATGTACATTGTTATTAGTGAATCACTTTTGTGACTGATGAACTCCAAAGGTTTCCAGCAGAGTTCAGGATTCGAAGCTCAGAGGAGGACAGAGCCTAGATCTGCAGGTTATTAACCTTTCAGACCAGGGACCACCAGCAACTTTAAGAACAACTCTGTGCCTTTAAAATCAGCCTTTTAGTGCAAAACAGTGGAAAGAGGATACGAATTGGATGTCTTAACTAGAATTGTTTCTATAGAATAGGGGAAGGATTTTTTCCTTTCATATAATGCCACTGATCACTTGTGGGGAAAGTGTGTTTTACTGAATGAGGTTTGGAAATTCTGGGTTTAAAGGAGTGAGCAGGACTGGGAAATGGGGAACATTTGCAAGCCAGTCTTTCTCTGTTTACTCTTTAAGTAAATCACGTAGCCTCCCTGCCTCTGTTTTCCCAGCTGTGTGTGTTACAAAATGTAGCTCATCCCGCAGTTCTGTTTTAAGGATTGCTAGGTTGTACTGTTAATATATGCCAAGGCATCTGACTAAAGAAAGCAGTGTAGAAAGATAATGTAGCCATGTTTTCCCAGCAGAACCTGCAATTGCTTGCAATGTTTAGCTAGAAACTAGGACTTCAAAGGCTCAGCGAGACATGAGAGCTGTTAGGAAGCTGAAACACAGGCAGAAGTTGGTTTAAATCAACCATTTGCCGGGTGCCACCTAGATCTAAGCCACTCTTCTGGATTGTAACTCAGAAAACCACCAATATGGCACCAGTTCCCCTTGACTGCCTACGGACAACTTCTGCAGCTGGATTGGAAGAGTATTGGATTGCTCCAGTCACATCCCTTGCATTGTACATCATTTGTACACCCATGGCACAACCACATTTGCACTACCTCAATAGGAGTTTGGAGGCTGAGCACATTTAGAAGTCAGATCCATGTAGAGGAGGGTTTTGTGATGCCCAGACTGAGACAGTTAAGCTGGCTAAGGACTGATTCCCTTAGTCTCCTTCTGCAGACAACAGGTAGCCATGGGTTGCTGCAGACAGTAATGTTCAGATCCCAATTTAGCAGCCCCCTTGCGTGTTTGCGAGGTGTAAAACTGATTCTACTTCTCACTTGGATCACATGCCATCCAGTAGATATATTGATTTTCATCACTTTGTATGGTCTGTTTGACTTGCTTTAATTTGCAAAAGAAAATCTCTCTGGCCACCCAAGGAGGAGAGGGACCGTCATGGAAGTGCTCATAATCAGCTGTTCAAAATGGAGAGAGATAACACAGCTGCCATTTTTTCTACGTTTACAACAAAGCTATTTGTATGGACAGCTGCTTTAAAAGATAGGCTAGTAATTAAGCTCTGTTACTACAAAGAATTAAGTGGAGTTTTTTGAATTGGCATTGGGAAGTGGCATTTGGGAGGGATCTGAAGGGGAAATGTTAGAAACGGGGGCAATCCTCATTAGCAGGTCACAAGGGATATGTGCGGCACTGAGTGTGCTGCTGACTGCATCAACGCCAGTAACAGGGAGACAGGGACAGAAAGGCCTGTCTATATGTATTTAGTGCACGTAGCTCTGCCAGGGCTTCTCAGGTCTCTGAGTCTATAATTCAGGTTCTATTTTGCACAGCAGTTCCGCAAGAACTCCGTTTGTTTGTGCTCTGTCTGCCACCTGATGGGATAACCCTGAAAGTAAACAAGTAGTAAATACTGGACCAGCCCCCAGCCACAATGAGTCACTTTTTCACAGCAAGTCATGGAGCCACCGCTGAGAAATTTCACCCAGCAGAGCGCTGTATGTTGGTACGTATCTTCGAAAGAAAATATGCATCCTTAGAGTAGGGAGGGAATGAAATTCTGGCATGCAAACATATAGGCTGCTTTGCCCCCGATACAGGCACAAGGCTGCCACAGGCAGTCAGTCACTAGAAAATGGACCCAGAATACAGGATCTGGAAAAGCTGTCCGCAGGGAGAAGCAGCATCTAGCAGGCTGCTGTGAATCCATGCTGAGTGCTGGAAGGTGCCTACTTCACCAGCAGGCAAGAAGGTGTCGTTGGAGGTGTAATTCAAAACAACTGAAAATTGCATTAGTTTCTACCATTTTCCCAAATACACACAGGCTGAATTTTGTTGCACATTTGAATGTCACTGCATTTTATTTTTCTCCTCTCCTTGCCTCACTTCACCTTCCCCTTTCCTTTACATTTTCCTTTCCTTTCCTTTCCTTTCCTTTCCTTTCCTTTCCTTTCCTTTCCTTTCCTTTCCTTTCCTTTCCTTTCCTTTCCTTTCCTTTCCTTTCCTTTCCTTTCCTTTCCTTTCCCCTT